>Ga0180215_1000251_pt1 | contig 75148 bp, 62 predicted proteins | sample eDN3rd37CBELigBY_FD_128871 | JGI IMG/M metagenome (GOLD analysis project Ga0180215, IMG submission 128871) | Enriched backyard soil microbial communities from Emeryville, California, USA - eDNA 3rd pass 37_C BE-Lig BY (version 2) (version 2) | ecosystem: Environmental > Terrestrial > Soil >...
CAATACAATTGTATTAAAACCGTCCCCAACTGCTTCAATGGGTGTAGTTACGATATTAAGAACAATGGCGAAAGCCTTCCCTCCTGGAGTCATTAATGTTGTTCTTGGAGGCGGTGATGTAGGAAGTGCTTTAACCTCTCATCATCTTGTTCGTAAAATTTCCTTTACTGGCGGTGGGAATACGGCCGTGGCGATCATGAAATCTGCTGCCGACACACTCAAAGGGGTTCACTTTGAACTAGGGGGTAACGATCCAGCCATTGTACTAGCCGACGCCGATTTGAATGAAGTTGTTCCAAAAATTGTAGAAGGCGCATTCCGAAGAACAGGTCAATTCTGCTTTGCGATTAAGCGCGTTTACGTCCCTTATGATCTATATGATAAGTTTTATGAAAGGGCTTGTGAATTGACTGACTCCTATAAAATCGGTCATCAATTAAACGAAGAAGCGACAATGGGGCCAATTAATAACCAGCTTCAATATCAAAGGATTAGTGAGCTCATCAAAAGACTAGAGCAAAGCGGGGCCAATTTAGTCAAGTTAGGCAAGCAGTTAGAACCTGAAAATTGGGATAATGGATATTATCTTCAACCAGTGATCGTACGAGATGTTGATCCAAACGCGGAGATTGTAACCTGTGAGCAATTTGGTCCAGTGCTCCCATTGATTCCATATCATACGGAAGAAGAGGTTATTCATATGGCCAACCATTCAGAATTCGGTTTAGGTTCATCCATATGGTCTTCGGATTTTGATCGGGCATTGAGCGTTGCGAACCAAATTGAAGCAGGAATGACCTTCATTAATGGCCATGGACAAACACCATTAGGTTCAAAATACATTCCGTTCGGCGGGATCAAGCAAAGTGGAATTGGAAGAGAAAAGTCCATCGAGGTTTTTGATGAATTTATTGAGTATCATGGGATTAATTATCATAAGAAAAGATAATGATTGCTAGTTAATAAAAGCTCTCCAGATTTGGGGAGTCCTTTTTTATTTACTATTTTTTTTAGCTTGTACTTATATTCTGGCGGTGAATCTATTGAATTATTACATTATTATCCTAATGAATACGATCCTTATTACTACGATTACGGGGATTAAGCCTGTTGTTTCTCTATACGCCTATTCCTTAGGTCTTTCCCCTCAAGAAATCAGTATGATCATCGCTAGCTCTGCAATCTTTCCAGCCTTATTGGCCTTACTGATTGGCAAATGGGTAGATCAAATTGGAACACGTCTCATGGTGATCATAGGGAATATCATGTATTTGATTGCCTTATTGTTAAGTATCATGTTCCCATCCTTTTTCATTTTTTTAATCCAGTTGGCTATGGTTGGGGTTGCTTCTACCTGCCTAATGCTTGCCTTGCAAAAGAGAATTGGCAACTTAGGAGGCGACATCGATCGGGTGGTAGCCAACTACAGTCTGTTTGGCTCTCTTGGGGCAATGATTGGCCCCATTATGAGTTCCTTTCTGTATGATTACTACGGGTATCATATCTGTATCTTTTTTAATATGCTGCTCATTGCCATCGCTTTGTGCAGCGAGGTGGGAATGAGGAATGTAGATAAAGAGAACTTACAAAAAACAGTTGAAAGCCAACAAGCAAGTTTACAAAGCAGCGAATCGATTTGGATCCTTATGCAAAACCGTGATATAAGGAATGCAATTATAATTGGAGGATTGATTTTTTCATATCGAGAGCTGTTTACTGTGTACTTTCCTTTGCTTGCCGGCAATATGGGCATCAGTCCTACTATGACAGGGGCTCTCCTCTCATTCAGCGGTCTGGCCATGCTCGTTATTCGATTTACCCAAGCGTCTCTCGTTCGCTCTTTTGGCCGGATGAGAATTCTTACATGGTCTCTTCTCGTTACTAGTATGATTTATCTTGTCACTCCTTTTTTCCCTTGGATTGTCGTTCTTTTTGTGTTGGTTGGTATTTTAGGAGCAGGTCTAGGTCTTGCACAGCCGCTTAGCACTGCGGCACTTCTGGAAGGAACCTTACCCGAACGTCATGGAGAAGTACTAGGCGTTCAGATGATGATTAATCGCGTCTCCCAATTTGCTATTCCGGTCATCTTTGGAGGACTGGGCGGATTGCTTGGCGTTTCCGCTATTTTTTGGGGCAGTGGGCTTGTTCTTACGGCCTTTGGGTATATAACGCGCCCCTTGCCTGTGCCTGTCGATAAGCCTAAGAATCAGAGACAGCATTTATAGTTTTTATGATCGATAAACTGCTGAAAAAACCATATATAAATCATATGGGAAGACTATTTTATAGATATTAGTAATATGTGTGATCGTGTGTTAAATTTTAAATATACAGATTATTCAAAAATGTTTTTTTCTAAGCGAATAATGATAATTTTACTTTCAGGAGGTTCACATGAATATTTTGGTGCTGCTTAAGCAAACATTTGACACAGAAGAGAAAATTGTACTCTCCAATGGAAAAGTAAGTGAAGACGGAGTGAAATACGTCATCAATCCTTATGATGAATACGCTGTCGAGGAGGCAGTGGCTATTAAGGAAAAACACGGTGGAGAAGTAACGGTTGTGACAATTGGCCCGTCACGCGCCGAGGCTGCATTACGTACAGCTTTGGCGATGGGAGCTGATAAAGCAATTATCGTGGATGATGAATCTGTTTTCGGTGATGAATATATGATTTCTAAAGTATTAGCGGCTGTGGCAAAAAGAGATACCTATGATTTGATATTAGGCGGATATATGGCGGTTGATGATGGAGCTGCACAGGTTGGCCCACGCTTAGCCGAAGAGCTGGGGATCGCACATATTTCTACCATTACAAATATGGAAGTGGATGGAGCCGTTGTAAAAGTGGATAAAGATGTGGAAGGCGATGTGGAAATCATTGAAGTAAGCATGCCTGTATTGGTCACTGCACAGCAGGGCTTAAATGAACCGCGTTACCCTTCACTTCCGGGAATTATGAAGGCAAAGAAAAAACCAATCGAACGGCTTACTGCAACTGACTTAGGTTTAAACATTGAAGAGATTTCTTCGAAGACAGAAGTACTTGAACAATATTTACCACAGCAAAAAACGGCAGGGAAAATTCTCCAAGGTGAACTTCCTGAACAGGTCTCTGTGCTCATAGAAGCGCTTCGCTTTGAAGCAAAAGTCGTGTAATCAAATCGGGATAATAAACAATTAAGGGGGAAAGGCATCAATGAGTAAAGATGTGTTAGTTGTTGCAGAAAAACGAAACGGTGGTTTGAGAAATGTATCATTTGAAGCACTTGCTGCTGCCAAAAAAATAGCGGACGGCGGGAAAGTGACGGCGGTATTATTTGGCCAGGGAGATCACAGTGATGCGGGGCAGCTGGCGCAATATGGAGCAGATCAAGTCTACCTGGTTACCAACGAGGAACTGAATACTTATTCAACGGATGCATTCTCGCAAGCGTTTACAGAGGTATTTCATAACGTAAATCCGGATGCCATACTGCTCGGTCACACAGCTTTGGGGCGTGATTTGGCACCAAGAGTAGCTGCTCGTCTTGGACTTGGCTTAGTATCCGATTGTACAGATGTTGAAGTGAATGGGGATGAAGTAGTTTTTGTTCGCCCAATTTATGCAGGTAAAGCGTTCCAAAAGAAAAAAATAACGGACGGAATCATTTTTGCTACGATTCGTTCGAATAATATTGCCAAAGGTGAACCGGATGCGGGGCGTACAGCAGACACGATTGAATATAAAGCGGACATAAAGGATATTCGCACTATTATTAAAGATGTTGTAAGAAAAACAGCAGGTACCATTGATTTAACAGAGGCTAAAATTATTGTTTCAGGTGGACGCGGAGTGAAAAGCGCAGAAGGCTTCAACCCGATTAAAGAGCTAGCGGATGTACTGGGGGCGGCTGTTGGTGCATCCCGTGCGGCTTGTGACGCAGGCTATTGTGATTACTCGATGCAGGTTGGTCAAACAGGGAAAGTCGTAACACCTGATTTATATATTGCATGCGGCATATCCGGTGCAGTTCAGCACTTGGCTGGGATGTCTAATTCCAAAATTATCGTAGCGATCAATAAGGATCCGGAAGCCCCTATTTTCAAAGTGGCTGATTATGGAATAGTCGGAGATTTATTCGAAGTAGTACCAATGTTAACCGAAGAGTTCAAAAAGGTTCCGGTATAAAGAGAAAGAGAGAGGAGAAAACAGATGGCTAATATTCTTTCGGGTCTTACAGTTGTAGATATTACGCAAAACGTGGCAGGTCCGTTTTGTTCACAAATGCTAGGTGATTTAGGAGCAACAGTTATCAAGATTGAACGTCCGGGACATGGAGATGATACGAGGCATTGGCATCCGCCGTTATGGGGAGGAGAATCCTCCACATTTCTAGCGTTAAATCGCAATAAGAAAAGCCTTTGCGTTGATCTTAATCATCCAGACGGACAGAAAATTGTTCATGAATTAGTCGAAAAGGCAGACATATTTATCCATAGCTTGAAGCCAGGGAGTGAAGACTCTCGCGGACTTGGCTATGAGACACTATCTGAAATCAATCCTTCCTTAATATACGCTGCAATTAGTGCGTTCGGTGATAAAGGGAAAATGAAAAACAAGCCAGGCTATGACCCGCTTATACAAGCGTACAGCGGCATTATGAGTTTGACAGGGAATGAAGGGGATGACCCAGCACGCGTTGGCGTATCGATTGTGGATATGGCAACAGGTATGTGGTCTTTGATTGGTATACTAAGCGCCCTTCACCAACGTAATGAAACTGGAAAAGGCTGCAAAGTAGCAAACAGTCTGTTAGAAACGGGAGTTGCATGGGTTACATTACAGCTTTCTACGTTCATGGCTTCTGGAAATCTACCGAAGAAGATGGGAACGGGAATGGCGACGACGGCACCTTATGAGGCTTTTAAAACGAAGGGTGATCAATGGGCAATCATTGCGGCTGGTAATAATCGACTGTTCAAAAATTTATGTGCAGCGCTTCAAATGCCTGAGCTAGTCGAGGACCCTAGATTTGAATCCAATTCAACAAGGGTCCAAAACCGTAAAGAGCTACATCGATTAATAGAAGAAGTCACCTTAGGCTATGAGGTAGATGAACTTGTCAACTTAATGGCGGAATACAATGTACCAAGCTCACCAATCAATACATTGGATCGGGTACTCCGCGATGAACAAATAAATGCTCTTTCACTGATTAAACCTGTTGAAGATTTTCGAGTTTCTGATTTCCGAATGGTTGATCTTCCATTCCGAATCAATGAAGAAAGAGGTAACCTTCAATCACTGCCGCCGCTGCTAGGGGAGCATACGGATGAAATTCTTAGCTCTTTAAATTACTCAAAAGAAGTTTTGGAGCAGCTCAAGAGCAAGAGCATTATTGGTTAGGAGGCAGACGATGAATTTACCCCAACGCGTTGAATTGTATGAGGTAGGGCCAAGAGAAGGCTTTCAATCGGAAGCAAACACGATTCCGACGGAGGACAAGATAGCATTGATTAACGCATTGAGCCATGCGGGACTTAGAAACATTGAGGCTACATCCTTTGTCAGTCCGAAATGGGTACCGCAGATGGCAGATGCAGAAATGGTGCTGACAAGGATTGATAGAGTGCCAGGGGTGGCCTATCGGGCGGCATATTTAAATTTGAAAGGACTTGAGCGTGCGCTAGCCAACAATGTTACATTAGACGGAAGTCTAGTTCTATCCGCTAGCGATGCCTTTTCGAAGCGGAATATGAATAAATCGACAAGTGACATGCTCGAAACACTGCCAGAATGGATTGAGGCCTATCAAAAGGCAAATATTCCTGTAAAACAGATGGGATTTATGGCCTCCTTTGGCTGTAACTTTGAAGGATATATTCATTTGGATCATTTGTTAGACATTATGGGCAAGGTTATTTCCTTAGCGGAAAGCTATGGAGAACGGATTCAGAAAGTTAAATTAGCTGATACGATGGGCTGGGCCAACCCGGAACAGATTAAGCGAACCGTTCGTGCGATACAAGATAAATGGCCGGAACTAAATATACATTTACATCTGCATGATACACGCGGGCTGGGACTTGCAAACGTTTACGCCGCGCTACAGGAAGGCCTGTGGGAATTCGATACGGCAGTTGCAGGACTTGGAGGATGTCCCTTTGCTGCAGTAAAGGGTGCACCAGGGAATATTTCTACAGAGGATGTTGCATTTTTATGCGAACAAATGGGCATTGATACAGGACTTAACTTAGAATCCTTGGTTGAATGCGCCAAAATGGCTGAAGAGATTGTAGGACGAGAGCTCCCTGGGCATCTGTCAAAAGGCGGTGTACTCTCAGGTATTAGACCGCATTCGTGGATGCAGGTACAAGGATCATAAACTACTAGAAAAATATAATCATAGAACATGGAGGAACGAAAGATGGATTTCGAATTTACTGACCTACAAAATGATATTCGCGCGGGAGTGAGAGAAGTTTGTTCTCGGTTTGATTTAGATTATTGGAGACAATCCCATGAGGAACATACCTATCCGACAGAATTTGTAAAAGCTATGAGTGACGCAGGCTGGTTAGGTGCATTAATTCCGGAAGAGTACGGTGGTTCTGGGTTAGGTTTTACTGAGGGGGCTATTATCTTAGAAGAAGTTAACCGTTCTGGTGGAAATTCCAACCAAGTTCATGCCCAAATGTATACAATGGGTGCTCTTCTAAGACACGGAAGTGAGGAACAAAAGCGTAAATATTTACCGCAAATTGCAGATGGTTCCTTAAGATTGCAAACGTTTGCTGTTACTGAGCCAGATGCTGGTACGGACACTACTAAAATTAAAACCTTTGCTGAGAAAAAGGGAGATCGTTATATTATTAACGGTCAAAAAATCTTCATCTCCCGTTTTAACAACACAGATTTGATGCTGCTTCTTGCTCGTACAACACCGCTCGACAAAGTAGAAAAGAGAACACATGGCATCAGCTTGTTCCTGATTGATACCCGTGAAGTTGGAAACGGGATTGAATCAACGAAAATTTCTACAATGCTAGGCGGGGATACGAATCAGTTGTTCTTCAACGACCTTGAAGTACCTGAGGAATGCTTAATTGGTGAAGAAGGAAGAGGACTTTATTGCGTAATGGACGGAATGGTTGCAGAAAGAATTCTTGTATCCGGTTCTGCGCTTGGTAACGGTAAGTGGTTTATTGATCAGGCAGTCAAGTATGCAAACGAGCGTGTTGTATTTAACCGCCCTATCGGTCAAAACCAAGGCATTCAGTTCCCAATTGCGCAAGCCTATATGGAGCTTCAAGCTGCGGAGGCGTTGATGTATAAAGCAGCAACAAGATTCGATAACAAATTACAGGCTGGTGCAGAAGCAAATATGGCGAAGTACTTGTGCTCTGAGGCTGCCTATCATGCAGCTGAAGCGTGTATGCAAACGCACGGCGGCTATGCTGCAGCAAATGAGTACCACATCAACCGTAAGTGGATGCAAGCTAGAATGATGAAGATTGCTCCAATTTCATCAAACTTAATTTTAAGCTATGTAGGTCAGCACGTATTGAAAATGCCAAGATCATATTAAGAAGTTAGGAAGGGAGGGCGACTTTTGTGAGTATTGTGCTAGAATCCTACGAAATGTTGAAGGTTGAATATAAGGGTGAAAATAACGAAATTTTGGTTGTTACGTTAAATAGACCAGAAGTAATGAATGCGATGAATACTCAAATGCTCGAGGAAAGGCTAAGGCTTTTCCGTGAGCAAGCCTACAACGAAGATTTAAGATGTGTTGTTATTACAGGTGCAGGAGAGAGAGCGTTCAGTACTGGAGGAGATTTAAAGGAACGCAACGGAATGAGCGACGGCACTTGGAAACGTCAGCATCATATTATTGAGGACTTAGTTCTGTTAACACGGGATTTTCCGGTACCTGTTATCGCTGCAGTGGAAGGCTATGCCCTTGCCGGTGGATGTGAATTGGCACTGTCAACTGATTTTATCATCGCTTCGGAAACAGCTGTTTTCGGCTTGTCAGAAGCATTAAGAGGGATTCTTCCGGGTGGTGGAGGCCTGCAAAATTTAGCCAGGGCGATTGGTGTACGACGAGCAAAGGAGCTTATCTACACAGGCCGTAAAATTGATGCGGCATTAGCATATGAATGGGGCATGGTCAATCGAGTCGTCTCCAAAGGAAAGGCGCTGGAAACTGCACTGGAATTAGCGGAAAAAATAGCAGAAACCGCTCCAATGGCCGTTAGAGCAGCAAAGGTCTCAATCAATAAAGGTTCTGACACAGATTATCAAACTGCATATGCTCTGGATATTTCTGCATACAACCAGTTGGTAACATCACAAGACCGGTTAGAGGGAGTGGCAGCTTTTAATGAAAAGCGTAAACCAAGATGGAAAAATCAATAATTTGATGTCAAGGCTTACTACCTTTATTACGGAATCATCCTATGAAAAGCTTCCAGAGGAAATGGTGGAATTAGCCAAGAAGGCAATCATTGATACCCTTGGGGTGGCCATAGCCGGGTGGAATGAACCTGCCGTAGAAAAAGCTAAAAAGGTATATGTCTCGCCGCAGGAAAGCGGGCTTGCTGGTGTCTCCTCGCTTTGGGGGGAGCAAGTAAAGGCTGATTGCGATAAAGCAGCCATCATTAATGGAACGGCTTCCCATGTGCTGGATTATGACGATGCTTCTGTTGGTGTCGTCATCCATCCTAGCGCTCCGATTCTGTCTGCGATAACACCTCTTGCCGAGAAGCTTAAAAGCTCGGGTAAGGAAGTCATTACGGCCTACAGCATTGGCACGGAAGTCATGATCCGGATTGGGCAAGTGATGGGGATCCGGCATTATAATCTCGGCTGGCATGCAACCGATACATTGGGCACAATTGGAGCGGCGGCAGCTTCCTCCTATTTGCTTCATCTTAATAAAGAGCAATGCTCTCATGCCATTGCCATCGCTGCATCAATGACAGGCGGGCTGCAGAAGAATTTCGGTTCCATGACAAAGTCGCTGCACGTAGGATTATCCGCCTCTCATGGCATTCAAGCGGCCATCTTAGCTGAACAGGGCTTTACTGGGAATCAAGATATTTTTGGAAAGCGCGGCTTTTTCATGGCATTTAGCGGCGGTGCCGACGAGGAGGAGCTACAAAATACGATGGACTCCATCGTATTCGGAGAGCCCTACGATATGCTAGAAGGACTATCCGTTAAAAAATTCCCTTGCTGCTTCGGTACGCATCGCTTTATCCAAGGAGCGCTTGATCTCAAGGATGAGTATCAGTTGAGCTTAGAGGATGTAGAAGAAATTGTGCTTCAGGCACAGCCGAGAAGTCTATTGCCATTAGTTCATTCCCGTCCTGTAACTGGACTACAAGGAAAGTTCAGTGCGGAATATACCGTACTGGCAGCAATAGCCGACGGATATGTGAGACTGAGCAGCTTTGAGGACAATCAAGTGCTCCGTGCAGATATTCAGAAGCTGATGCCTGCAGTCAAGGTGTTGGAATTGCAGGAATCTGATGAAGACAAGCGGCTTAATCGAAGATTAGCTGTAGAAATTAGAATAAAAACAACGAATGGGCAAGTGTATGAAAAAACGGTACAACACGCACCAGGCTCCAAAGAAAAGCCATTGAGTGAAGCAGAGCATCGAGAGAAGTGGGTCAGCTGCTTGAGCCACTATGCCCAGTCTTCACTTAAACATAGCAGTATAGAGCACATCGCTCATGAGCTGTATGACCAAGGTTTGAAAATAGACTCATACACAAACTTTAGTGATTGGATTAACAGGATACACAACCAATTGAATGATTATAAACCAAAACAGATGATTTGATTCAATAAGGGAATCAAGTGGAAGGAGTATCATAATGAAAATTGCATTGTTCAACGAAAATCTTGTTGGTGTTGTCGATGGCAGCAGTGTGATCGATATTACTGAATTAACTGCATGGAACAGTGAGGAACCGCAAGCATCCCTAATCAAGCTGATGGGAGAATTTGAAGCTTTGAAACCAAAGATTGAGGCGGGTCTAGCATCTTGTCCTGTATACCAAGTTTCTGATGTTGCGCTTCGTGCCCCTGTTCCAAATCCGAGTAAAATCGTAGCAGCTCCTATCAATTATATTCTGCATAAACAAGAGATGAATACCGCGTTAACGGTAGACGGTCTGGGCTTTTTCCTTAAGTCGCCTTCTTCGATTATTGGACCGGCCCAAACGGTACTATTGCCGTTCAGAGACCGAAGAGTGGATCATGAAGCGGAAATTGCTTTCGTAGTTGGTAAGGAAGCAAAGGATGTCAAAGCAGAGGATGCGTCCCAGTACATATTCGGATATCTTGCTTTAATGGACATTACGGTCCGCGGTAAGGAAGATCGTCCATGGCGCAAATCCTTCGATACCTTTACACCAATCGGTCCATGGATTGTGACAGGGGACGAAGTGGAGAACCCGAATCAATTACAAATGAATTTGTGGGTGAACGATGAAATTAGACAATCAGCCAACACAAGTGATCTTATTTATGATTGCTATAAGTTCTTTGAGGCGGCTTCCAGTGTCATGACGCTGCTTCCGGGAGATATTATTACAACTGGAACACCCGAGGGCGTAGCTCCTATTACACAAGGGGATACCGTACGCATCCACATCGAAAGAATCGGCGGATTTTCTGTACAGGTGGACTACAAGCCAGGAATCTAATAGAGATAAAGACAAAAAGAAATCGATTTTGAAATCAAAAGATAAGATTTTCTAAAACCCTAAATGAAGTGTAAAAATGAAATTATTAGTAGCTTTATAGATTTATAGCAGAATGGAATGGTGACTATGAAAATTCAAAAGAAATATACAGAAATGGATAGATTGGAACATAAGATCAATCAATTGAGAGAAGAAATGATCCAATCAGCTGCAGCTACTGGTTTAAATAGTCACAGGACCATTTATTATAGTCAGAAATTAGACAAACTCATCATAATCTATCAAAAGCATTTTTATTACTATGACTCGAACGAAGAAGTGTTTCATGACGATAAAATTGTTTAAGTGATCTTTGTGATTAAACGTTATGACGAAAGTGGGGGAAGTAGATGTCGGAACATAAAGCAAATCAAAAATGGACACCGGAATTGCAGGATTTCCACCAGGAGCTGAAGGATAAGAATATGGGTCCATTATGGGCTTCGGTTTTCAGCTCTACACAGCCAAAGCCGCGAGCCGTTCCATATTTATGGAAAAAGGAGCTGATTCTCGATGCGCTTGACAAAGCCAAGGAACTACTTGCGGTAGGTACGGGTTCGATTGACCGACGTGCCGTGTATTTAGTTAATCCAGGGATGAAGCATTTGGAGCCACACGGATGGGGCGGGGCAACACAAACGTTGTATGCTGCTGTGCAAGCGCTTAATCCTGGAGAAATAGCTCCATCTCACAGGCATATGACATCAGCACTGAGGTTTATTATGGAAGGTCATGGCGCATCCGGCATTGTGAATGGTGTGAAATATCATTTCGAACCAGGAGACTATGTCATTACACCGGAGTGGACCTGGCACGATCATGTGAATGAAGGAAGCGAAACGGTGCTATGGATGGACTGCTTAGATATCCCTTTCACTTCAGCGCTTACAAGCTCCTTCTTCGAGTTGTATCCCGAGGAGCAGCAGCCAGTTGAATTTCCTGTAGATTACGGTACAAAGCGTTATGCAGGTGGTATGGTACGACCAATTTCAGATCGCAAGCCTTCAGCTGCACCGCTTGGACGATATACATGGGGGTTAACGAAACAAGCGCTGGATGGGCAGAGTGAATTGAATCCAGATTTATTCGATGGTTTCGCGGTGGAATATATCAATCCTTCCACAGGTAAAGATGCAAATGGAAGAGTCGGTGCCAGAATGCAGAAGCTGCCGATTCAATATAAGGGCAAAGCACACCGCCATGTGCATAGCTCAGTCTATCATGTGCACAAAGGCAGCGGGTATACGGTAATGAACGGTGTTCGTTTTGACTGGGAAGAGGGTGACTTCTTCGCATTGCCTGCCTGGACATGGCATGAGCACGTGAATACCTCTGAAACAGAAGAGGCATTTTTGTTCTCTACGAATGATCTTCCGATTTTGGAACCTTTTGGATTTGAGCGAGAAGAAGCGTATAAAGAAAATGGCGGGTATCAGGAAATCAAATCTATTTTTGAGAGCGATCGTTCAGATGCAATAGTAATAGATTAATAGAATCATAATAATTGATGGGGTGATTGTAATGGGAGAAGTGAAAGAGGTTATCGTTGTAGGCGGCGGCATAGGGGGGTTAGCTGCTGCTTTAGGAATTGCTAAATTAGGAAAAAAAGTAACGGTGCTTGAGCAGGCACCACAGTTTGGTGAGGTGGGAGCCGGATTGCAGGTAGCTCCAAATGGCTTGCGGGCGCTTGATGCTTTAGGAGTCTTGGATGAAGTCTATAAGAACGCGGTGTTTCCACGCCGACATGTGTTCATGGACGCACTGAGCGGTAATGAGCTATCTGCCGTGCAATTTGGAGATAAATTCCGTGAGAGCTTCGGGTATCCATACATCGTTATTCATCGTTCAGACCTGCATAGTGTTTTACTGAAGGCTTGTCAATCTTTAGATAATGTTTCTTTCTTAACTAATCATCGATTGGAGTCTATTAAGGAATTCGATGATTATGTTGAATTACGTTGTGAAAATGGAGAGGTACTGAAAGGAGAAACGGTAATCGGTGCGGATGGAATCCGTTCGATGACACGTAAATTAGTCAGCCAAGCAGATCCAGTTGTCTCTCAGTACGTGGCATATCGTTTTACTGTTCCAATGTCAGAAATGACGATTGATATTGATTGGGACGAGAAATTAACATGGATTGGTCCTGGCATTCACTTAGTCCAATATCCGGTGCGCCACAAGAGTGTCATTAACCAGGTAGCCGTATTCAAAAGCTACAAATTTAGTGAGAACTCTGATGATTGGGGAACAGCAGAGGAACTCCATCAAATGTTTTCTACTAGCTGTTCTACTATTCAGGAATCACTCAAGTTTGCAGACCGAGGATTAATTACAAAGCTGTTTGATATCGAACCGCTGGAAAAATGGTCAACTAATCGCGTGACGCTGTTGGGCGATAGTGCTCATGCAATGCTGCAATATCTGGCTCAAGGTGCTTGTCAGGCTCTTGAAGATGCCGTTTGCTTAACGGAAAAAATCCGAGAGAACGGATCAAATATAGCCAAAGCATTGGACGAATATCAACAGGAACGCATTCCAAGAACAGCACAGGTTCAACGTGGAGCAAGGACCTGGGGAGAAATCAAGCATGCTGAAGATTCGGTTACAAGACTTCTTCGCAATACAATCATGCTGAACCGTTCGGCAGATGATTACGAGTATTTGGAGTGGTTATATAAAGAGAGAAAGTTTTCCACTGTTTAAAACATTGGAGATTGCTTTTCACTCAGTACTTTAAAGGCTATATTCCTTCTTACATCCTAGGATATAGCCTTTACGTTTACTAATTAATAGAATGATTTGATTATATAAATTCAAGGGCGTGATCATACATGAAATCTATTAAAACGAGAGGTCCCTTAGAGGGTATCCGCATTCTTGATCTATCAACGGTTATTGCTGCCCCCTATGGTGCCGCACTTCTTGGAGATTTTGGGGCAGAAGTGATAAAAATTGAGATGCCAGAGGTCGGAGATCCATTGCGGAATCTAGGCCCCTATTATAATGGGGAAGGATTAAGATGGCCGGGCATGTCAAGGAACAAGAAATCCATTACGTTGGATTTGCGTCAGGAAGAGGGGAAGGAAATACTAAGGAAGCTGGTTAGCAAATCAGATATGGTGATTGAAAACTTCCGAACCGGTACATTGGAAAAATGGGGAATCGGCTATGAGGACCTAAAGGAGTACAATCCTGATTTAGTTATGATTAGGGTAACGGGCTATGGACAGACTGGACCTTATTCGCATAAAGCAGGTTTCGGTACACCGGCAACAGCTTTCAGCGGGTTTACGTATTTACACGGCTATCCTGATCGCCCGCCAATTAGTCCATCTTTTTCCTTAACCGATTATGTAACAGGAATTTACGTTGCTTTTGCAGCCGTTACAGCCCTGTACCATAGGGATTGTCATGATGAAGGATCAGGTCAATACGTAGATGTCAGCTTATATGAATCAATGTTCAGAATGATGGAATTTTTGATATCAGACTACGACCAGACTGGCAACATCAAGGATAGATCACCAGGATTGAGCGGTCACTCAGCACCGGCCGGGAATTTCCTAACAAAGGACGGACATTGGATTATTTTGGTTACAAGCTCTGACAAGACCTTTGAGCGTTTGGCAAAAGCGATGAACCGCGAGGATATGCTGACGGATGAACGATATCATACCAATTCAGTCCGTTTGACACGATTTGATGAAGTAAATGGGATTGTCTCTGATTGGGTGAAAACGAAAACGAAGGATGAACTCCAGCATCTCCTAGACGAATGTGGCGTTCCTATGAGCCCAATCTACAGCATCAAGGATATTTTTGAAGATCCGCAGTACAAGGCGAGAGAAAATATTGTGGAGGTTGACCATCCACGTCTGGGTAAGGTTAAAATCCCGGGTGTTGTTCCAAAATTCTCTGAAACACCGGGTTCTATCAGGCAAATTGCACCGGATCTAGGCGAGCATAATGATGAGATTCTTATAAAACTCTTAGAGCTGGACGAAGGAACCATTGCAAGTTTAAAAGAGAAAAAAGTGATATAGAGGAGTGTTCGAATTTGGCTAGTAATAAAGAAGTTATCATTACTGAGGTTTGTCCAAGGGACGGTTTTCAAAGCGTCAGCGAATGGATTCCAACGGAAGAAAAAGTCAGAATTATCAATCAATTAATTGATTGCGGTTATAAACAGATTGAGGTTACCTCCTTTGTGCATCCGAGAGCGATCCCGCAATTAAAGGATGCGGATGAGGTATTGAAAAAAATCAAACGCTCGAAGGATGTAAAGCTGAGAGCGCTGGTTCCAAATACACGTGGTTTGGAGAGAGCCATTGCAGCTGGCGTAGACAAGGTGAAGCTGATGTTGTCCGCTTCCGATTCACATAGTATAAGCAATGCAAACTGCAAGACGGAAGAAGCATTTGAGAGGTTTGTACCGTTAGTTGAACTTGCGGAAAAAAACGGTATGAAGGTGTCAGGTTCAATTTCTGTTGCGTTTGGCTGCCCTTTTGAAGGTGAAATTCCTGTTGAACGTCTTGTCATGATATGTGAAAAGTATCGTTCGTTAGGAATCAACGAAGTGTCACTTGCAGATACGACGGGGATGGCAAATCCGATCCGAATTAAAAACAATGTTCGTGAATTAAGACGGAGATTTCCAGACTTCACTTTTTCTCTTCATCTTCATAATACAAGAGGCATGGCATTTGCTAATGCCGTGGCAGGGTGGGAGGAAGGCATTGTTCATTTTGACAGCTCCTCCGGCGGATTGGGTGGCTGCCCGTATGCACCGGGTGCAAGCGGCAATATCGCTTCTGAGGATTTGATTCACGGATTTGAGGAAATGGGCATCCATACTGGTGTTGCCTTAGATAGAGTGTTAGAGACAGCTAAGGATATCCAGCAGAGTCTTCCACAATATGTAGACAGCTTTATACTAAAAGCAGGCAAATGCTCGGACTTATCTACACGTCCAAAGACACAGCAGAAGGTTAAGCTATAGTTAGGGAGAAATGGAGGATTACCAGTGTATCAGCAAACGTTAAGTACTGCCAAAGGACCTGTTACCGTCCACAGTCTGCAAATGTTGGAGGGGAATGGGAGGTTGATGGTGGATGACTTGCCATATACAAAGAGAATTTTACTTGAATCACTTATGCGAAATCAAAGCAGGCTCGGGCTAACAGAAGAGGATTTAACCAATTTGGCTTCAAGGATAATCTCTAATAAAAAGGTTGAAATTCCATTTTTGCCTACACGAGTCATTATGCAGGATGCATCGGGGGTTCCATCATTAGTAGACCTGGCGTCGCTTCGTCAGCGGTTGGTGGAGGAAGGAATTAATCCCTATCAAGTAAATCCTGTCATTCCCGTTGATTTAGTCATCGATCATTCGGTGCAAGTAGACGATTTTGGATCAGCATCATCTTTTTCAAAAAATCTTCACATGGAATATGAACGTAATCAAGAAAGGTATGAATTTTTAAAATGGGCGCAGCAATCATTTAAAGGTCTCCGCGTCGTTCCGCCGGCCAATGGTATCATCCATCAAGTCAATCTGGAATGCTTGACAAAGGTTATACAAGTAAAGCATCAAGATCAGTTGGAAGTGGTACATCCCGAAATAGTCATCGGTACAGACTCCCATACCACAATGGTGAATGCATTAGGCGTGCTGGGCTGGGGTGTTGGAGGTATTGAAGCGGAAGCGGCGATGCTCGGAATTCCTGTTAGTATCTCAGTGCCTGAAGTGGTGGGTGTTGAAATGACAGGGCAGCTGAGAGAGGGGGTAACGGCGACGGATGTCGCTTTAACGATAACTCAGCTTCTAAGAAAGCATAATGTCGTGGGCAAATTCGTTGAATTCTTTGGTCCCGGTCTAAAGAAGCTTTCCCTCCCCGATCGGGCGACCATCTCCAATATGGCGCCGGAGTATGGGGCAACCTGCGGCTACTTTCCTGTTGATGAGGAGACGTTAAAATTTTTGCGGATGACGGGTAAACAGGATGAAGAAGTTGAGCTTGTGGAGCGATATTGTAAAGTGCAGGGCCTATTCCATGTACCAGATACAAACAGGAAGAATAAAGCCTATTCTGCAATAATTAAATTTGATTTAGAGACGGTGGAGGCAAGTGTTTCGGGTCCAAAGCGACCGCAGGATAGAATGCCGATATCCGAGGTAAGACATTCATTTCCAAAGCCCCTTACAGCTGGTGGATCTAAAATAATAGAAACCAAGAGTACAGGACTTACGGATGGCTCCATTGTGATTGCAGCCATCACTAGCTGTACCAATACATCCAACCCTTTCAATATGATAGGTGCAGGACTGTTAGCAAAGAAGGCCGTGGAATATGGTTTATCCGTACCTAGAACGATTCAGACTTCTTTGGCACCTGGATCAAAGGCTGTTACAGCATATTTACAAAAAGCAGGATTACTTCCTTATTTGGAAAAGCTGGGCTTCTATCATGCCGGTTACGGATGTGCAGTATGCGTAGGTAACAGCGGCAAACTGGACGAAGAAGTCGAAAATAAGATTCGGGAGCATGATTTGACGGTTGCTGCCGTATTAAGCGGAAATCGAAATTTTGAAGGACGCATTCATGCCTTAGTCAAAGCCAACTATTTGGTGTCGCCTCCTTTAGTTATTGCCTACGCTATTGCGGGTACGATGGATATTGATTTAGAGAGAGAACCACTGGGCCTATCTAAATTAGGAGAAGAGATTTATTTGAATGATATTTGGCCGAGTTCAGAGGAAATCACCAGCTTAGTAGATTCCACGATTTCATCGGATGTATATCGACAAGCTTATGAAAATGTATTTGAAGGTGACGAGAGATGGAAAGATCTAGCATATGTTAATCATCCAATTTTCAAATGGAATGATCAGTCCACGTACTTTAAAGAGTCCCCTTTTTTCAAAGCGGAAGTTAATGCACATCAGCCAGTAGATATTCAGCAAGCTAGAGTTTTGTTAATGGTAGGTGATTCAATTACTACAGACCATATTTCTCCAGTCGGCCACATCCCGTATGAGAGTACCGCTGGACAATACCTTATTGAGCAGGATGTCGAACCCGTCAACTTCAATTCTTACGGTTCTCGCCGAGGAAATTATGAAGTACTTGTCAGGGGGACTTTTGCCCATCCAAGGCTAAAGAATAAGCTAGTAGATAGACCAGGTGGTTTTACCCTTCATATACCGAGTGGGGAAGAACTCGATGTATATTCTGCATCCATGAACTATCAACAGGAAAATACACCGCTGATCATCTTAGCAGGCAAAGACTACGGAATGGGGAGTGCAAGGGATTGGGCCGCTAAGGGCACCTACCTTCTCGGCGTCAAGGCGGTCATTGCTGAAAGCTTTGAACGAATTCACCGCAGTAACCTAGCCATGATGGGGATTGTGCCCCTTCAATTTTTGCCAGGGGAAAACGCGGAAACGTTAAATCTGACTGGTCTAGAGACTTATTCCATTCTCGGATTGAATGAGCCGCTCAGTCCGAACCAACCGGTGAGGGTGGAGGCCAAGAAACCAAATGGCTCAAAGAACTCATTCCATGCAATACTGCGATTGGATACTCGTATGGAGATTGAGCTTTATTTGAAAAGGGGTATTTTTCAGAGTATCTTAAACCAATGGGAAAAGAGTTTGACAAGTTGATAGATTTAAATCGCGTAACATGAAAAAAGGAGAACTTTTAACGGTTCTCCTTTAGTTATTGAAAAAGGTAATATTTTTTTATAAAAAGTACTTATCCAATGATTATATTAAAAACATCGCCACAATCGTTGTCACAACTAAACCGATGGTAACTGGCAGGAGGTTTCTGCGGGCAAGCTCAAATGGATCAACATTACAAATGGCCGCTGCGGGAATAAGTGCCCAAGGGACAAGTGTACCGCCGCCTACCCAAATGGCCGCAATTTGACCAAGTGCTGTTAACGTAGCTGCTCCCGAGCCAATAGCGGTCGCGAATAGACTGGCAATGGAGCCTGCTAATGAAATTCCGGAAAATCCGGATCCATCAAGGCCTGTAATCGCACCAACAGCCGTTAATGTAATAGCGGCAATCTCTTTGCTTATAGGGACAACAGAAGCAAGGGCAACACCAAGATCATTAACAATCCCATGGGACGTTTCTGGTAGATAGTCACCAATAATGGTACTGAAACCAGAATCCCCTAAATAGAAGAACGCAGCAATCGGAATAACAGGACCGAAGACTTTAAATCCAAATTGAAACCCTTTGATTAAAAAATCGGTTGTTTGTTCAAGTCCTTTCGCTTTATAACTTGTGAGAGATATCATAATTAATATTAATACTGACGTTCCTCCGATTAAGGCTGTCGCATCACCGCCTGTTAAATCAAGAATGGACATGGCAGCAACATCAATGGCGAAAAAAATAGGGATTAGCAAAGCGAAGAAACGTTTTTGATTAGTGGAAAGGAGAGTTGGTTGGGAGGTTACTGGTTGATCATCTGTAACATTAGAAGTGGCGGTGAGCTTACCGAGTTTGATATCCCTCTTGAGAAAATAAAAGGCGCATAGCGTTGTAACTACTCCCATTACAATCACAAGGGGAATGCTGGCTGATATCACCTCTTGAACAGGGAGACCCGCAGCATCTCCTGTCAGCTTAGGTGCTGCCTGAATGACAAAATCACCTGAAAGGGCAATTCCGTGGCCAAATAAGTTCATGGCCATAGCTACACCCAATGCTGGAAGGCCTGCTCTTAGCGCTACCGGAAGAAGTACGGCACCGAGTAAGGCAACAGCTGGTGACGGCCAGAAAAACCAAGAGATAATCATCATGAGGATACCAATTGTCCAATAGGCTAGTGTAGGATTGCGAATCAGTTTTCTAAAAGGAGAAATCATGACATCGTTTATTCCTGTAGACGTTAAGGTATGACTCATGGCTACGATAATGGAAATCACAAGAATCGTTGATAGTAATTCTGTGATTGCGTAAATAAAGCTGTTAAAAATACTGCTGACGGAATGACTTATGCCGCCAGTGGCAGTAATCGCAATGAGGAAAATTCCAACGATACAAACAATCGTCGTGTCTTTTCTCATGATCATAAATCCGATAATAAGAGCAATAAAAACAACATATATCCAATGAAGAGCTGTTAACTCAACCATTCCAAGCATAATCACTCACCTCAATCCTTTTGATTTAGAATATGAGAAACAGGGTGAATGGGTGTGCTCAAAAACCAAAGCAAAATATGTCAAAGAGTTCCTAAGAGAAACATAAAAAACGCTCTATTAATTATTAAAATTATTAGAGCGTTTTTAGGCAAAATATTTACTAATAAATGAATAATTATCCATAACTTTACGGCTACTTTTTAGGGACACATTAACTTTTCGTAATAATGTCTTGGTCTAATTCTAACGCTTGTTTTTTTGCTGTAAACATATAGTAATATTTTAAGGCTGGCATTACAAACAAAAAGATAAATAAGAGCCTGAATAGTTGGAAGACGGAAACTGTCGATATATCTGCATGAATCGCATCAGCCAGTAATACCATTTGATCAAGTCCACCAGGTGCTGTACTTAAAAAGCTTGTTGCGAACGAAAAGTCTAAAGTATAGGAAATGATAAAGCTAGTACCGTAGGTTATTGCGATTAAGCCAACGGAGCTTAAAATACCTGCTACTAAATAGCGGAAAGGCAGCTTGATCATATGCGGCTTTAACATGAGACCAATATGAGCACCAATTAATAGCTGTGCACCATTCATGACAAGAGGCGGGACAGGTGCTAAGTCAAATGGTGTGAATTGCAAACCAATGATCAGAAGAATGGGTGCTAAAAAATAGGCGATTGGCATTTTAAAGCATTTAGCTACATAAGCAAAGCCACAGGACAGTATAAATAATAGGACTAGACTATATGACATAGAGATATTTGCTGTTGACTTGCTTACTATATGGCCTGATACAATAAATGGAATGACCACAATGACTAGTAGCAGACGCACAATTTGGAAATAGGTAATCGCTGCTAGATCGACATCCTTTTCTTCCTCAGCAAATAGAAGAATTTGACCTAATCCACCTGGAATGGTTCCTAGAATCATCGACTTTAACGATAGTTTTGACCATTTACTTAATAGAAACGCCAATGTAATGGAACTAGCAATCAGGATAATGTTTAAAAGAATCATATAGAGTAATAGAATACCAGCGCTTCTAAAAAGAGATAAGTTGAATTGTTCACCAATGGCAATTCCTACAATGACAATTCCTATATTCTGCAGTCTTGGCGACCATGACAATGTTCCTTTATAGAAAAATTGAGCAGTAATAATGGAAAATATAGGACCCAGCATCCATGGAATGGGGATATGTATCAAGCTAAATACATAGCCGCCAATGACAGCAAGCAGTAATAACTTTACTATACCTTTCAAGATTATCACCCCTTCTGATCTATCTATAAATTTTCTTACTAAGAAGGGATTTTTAGCTTAATATAAATAACGAAACTATCAGCATTCCCTTTTGATACGTACAATCAAAAGGGATGCTGATAGTTTGAACGTTTTGTTAAGCTTTTACAGGTTGTTGGTTAACGTCATCGCGTCGACGATCACCCCAGAAAGTAGAGCCATATTTCAGGTATTCATCGTAGCTCCATTTAATAGGTTCCCAATCTGGCTCAAAGATGAGGTAGCTATTAGTGAAAATTTCAACGCGCAGGCCGCTGCCCGGATCTTTCACATAAATATACATCGCCTGAGAAATACCATGTTTACCAGGTCCAACAAAGCCAACTTCATTTTCACATAAAATGTCAGCTGCACGTAAAATGTCGGAAGAGTTATCCAGCCAGAAAGCGATATGATGCATTTGATTTGGTTCAACTGAAGGTTTCGACATCATCGCCATATCATGTACTAAATTGGTCACACTCATCCAGCCAACTACTTGTTTATCATCAGAATTTACTAAATATTCACGCAATTTAAAACCTAATGTTTCTTGTAAGTAGGTAACAATCAGGTGATTATCCATCGATGTTTGCAGATTGACATGGTCGATGCGGCGTGGCGAAACACCTTTTGCCCAAGATTTATAGACCTGGTTTTTTAGCACTGATTTGCGGCCTTCTTCTGCTTGTGGTTTTTCCATATCAAAATAAATCTCGAAACGGTGTCCACTTGGTAATTCAAAACGAATGGCTTCGCCTTGACCAGCTTCTTCACCAGGGGCAATCCAGCGTACCTCTGTTCCTGCATCCTCTAATAGACGGGCAAAATTTGCAACATCTTCCCGGCGTTTTGCTTTCCAGCCAATATGATCGATATAAGACGTTTCACCTGCTGTAATGGAAAGTGTATGGTGTTCAAAGTCACCCCAGGCACGTAAATAATGTGTACCATTGACCTCTCGTGTTTCCTCTAAACCGATGATTTCCTTAAAGAACCATAATGATTTTTCTAAGTTCTCTGTTACTAATGCAACATGTCCTAATTTTGCAATTTCTGGCGCGTATATAAATTTTTCCATCAACTTCACCTCAGGATTTTTATAGACCGTGAACTGGTAGATTAAAATCTAGCTGTTTATTAGCCTTGAATATTTGTTTGGATTCCAAATAAATGTCTTCCATAGCCGTGAATTCCATCTTCGTATAAGGAGGTTATATGTGTCCCAATCGCCATTAAATCGCGCGTAAACATCTCAACCGGGTGACCCTTTAATAGCGCATGTCCGCCAAGAGTTAACAAGCTTTTCACACCAATTTGTACGCACTTATCAATAATAGATGCCCGAATCGCTTTATATTTTGCCCCTTCATAAGGACCGCCTTTATCTTCTTCCATCATCTCAATGTAACGGTTTAAAAGTAATCTTGCCGCTTCCATTTCTAAGTTTAATTCCGCAAGTACACGTTGACTTGTAGGAGATTCTTTTTCTGCAACACCTGAGAAGCGAACACGGCCTGCTGTATGTTTTTCAAACTCAGCTAAGACACGTTCTGCTCCGCCAACAGCCATGGCCGCAAAACCAACATAGAAGCCAGGATAGAAAGGCGTGTTATAGTATAGATAATCTTGATCGAAGTCCTTTTCCGGTGGCTGACTGCATGCAATGATTTTACTGAAACGAAGAATCGCTTCAGGCTTCACAAAAACCTTGTCAACAATCAATGTATTACTGCCCGAACCGCGTAAACCGAGAGAATCCCAGTTTTTCACAACCTCTAAGTCTGATACCTTTAAGAGGATGCCCACACGTTCAGGTTTATCAGAGTCATCAAATTTCATAAAAGCCCCGACGCCAACCCAGTCAGAATAGTTGATTCCGCTTACAAAGTTGTATGTTCCGGAAACATAATAGCCGCCTTCAGTTTTTTCTACCTTTCCTACAGGTGCGAAAACATCTGCGACAAATCCGCCTTGATTCACAACTTCATCGCGTAATGGCTTTGGTAAATAGGATACCCATGCATTGTGTATGGAGAAGAAGCAAGAGAGCCATCCAGCGGATAGATTATGATAGCTGACCGTTTTTATCATATCTACAAATGTTTGCCAGTCAAGCTGTGGGTAACCATACTCTTTCGGAAGAATTAAACGATTAATTTCCTCTTCGCGAATGATGTTGGCAACATTTTCTGAAATTGTGCCATCTTTATCTGCCTGTGCTGCTTCAAGCTCTGCCGCCTGACCAATTCTTTTTGCTTTTTCAATAATTTCATCATAAAGAATTTTATTTTCAACAAGAAGTTCCATATAATTATTCCTCCCAAATTAAATTTATTTTGCTGTTGCAGCTTCTTCAACTTTAAGTCCAAAAAAGTCAATGACGAGTTTATTAACCAGTTCAGGTTGATCTGTTTGACATTGATGTCCGCAGTTGTCAATGTACGTAAACTCGATGTTGGGCAGTAATTTTTCCAGTTTATAAGCTGTTTCAATAGGTGCAACACCATCATTTTTGCCCCAAATGAATCTTCCAGGAATTTTTAGCTTTGGTAGGGAATCTTTAATACAGTATCGGTCCCATAACTTTGGATCATTATTCATTTTTTCTAAATAATCATCGAATGCTTTATTTGCTTCTCGTACACCTAGTCGGTTTGCAGCTTGATGGCGTAATTGGATTAATTCTTCTGGAACTTCCGCGCCATTAGAGTTTCTAGTCATAAACCTACGAAGTGCTTCCTCCGTGTAATCGTAGCCGATAACCTCTAAAAATGATCGTAATTTTCTTTCCGGTACTTCCTGCATGGCTTGATAAATCGTGTTACTGCCAATATAAACAACCTTTTTTACTTTTTCTGGATGGTCAATTGCATATTTAGCTGCAATATAAGCACCTTGTGAATTACCAACTAAGTACACTTCATCTAAACATAATGCTTCAATAAAATCATGTACATGATCCACTAAGCTTTGGTGTCCGTTTACAGGCCATGCATGTGGTCTTGTGTCAGTATAGCCCATGGATATTTGGTCCGGTGCAAATGCACGATAGCCTGCTTCTGCCAAAGCCGGTAACATCAAACGCCAGCCTGCTGCGCCGCAAGCACCTGGGCCTGCTCCGTGTAAAAGAATGACGGCTGGTCCTTTTGTACCTGCCCATGAATAATGTGTACGAACTCCATTTGCTAGCACCCAGCTATTATGAAAACCTTCGAAAATTGACATGAGTTTTACCTCCGTTGTTTGTTGTTTGTATTTGAGTATGATTTGAGTATACATACTTGATTTTTGAAATATAATAGTAATTTTTATTGAAAACCCTTTAATATTCTTTAAAAATTATTGAAATTCATTATTTTCTGAATTATATTTAAAACAAAAAGGGGAAAATGTGCTTGTGAGTGATCTCTTAATTGATTCAATGGGAACGAAGAATATTTTAATGTCGGCCAATGCTTTTCTCACATTAAAAAATAATTTAAATAAAAATATCGGATCATATAAAACAAAGGGGTTTTTGTTTCGCTTTGGGAAGGAATTTGGCATGGAATCAGCTAAAAATCATCTCAAAAATGGTAAGAGGACGAAGAAAGTTGGTAAAATGCATTCAAGACTTGGACATGTAAAGGATGTTACATTCACGGGGGAAATTTTGAAGCACTCAGACGGTACAATTGAATGTATTAATGCAAGGGGGAAATGGGTAGAGTCGTTCGAAGCTGAGCTGCATGTAAAAAATTACGGCTATGCAACAGAATGTATTTGCCACACATTATGTGGATTTGCCAGTGGGGCATTATCTTATGAATATGGAGAATCGATTATTGCGATTGAAACAAAGTGTGTGGCTAAGGGAGACCCTTGCTGCGAATATGAAATTCGTCTTGAACAAGATTGGTTACCAGAGCAAGAGGAGTTAATCAACTTGTATCAAAATGATAATATTTTGTCGGAATTAGAAATGACCTATGACGCGCTGTTGCATCATAAGCAAATGCTTGAAAAAATATCAAAATTCCATAGCCAGCTCACAAAAAAGGTGACAGATAAACATTCAATGGATGAGATTATTCGAACGGCTTACCAATTGTTAAACATTCCAATTTTAATTGAAGATATCCATGGAAATCAATTAAGCCAAGTCGGTTTAACTGAGAAGCAATTACAAACCATTAAAAACAGCCAATCAAACCTAAAATATTTAGGAGATAAACAATCTGCATCCTACTATGCAGGACCTTCTTATGAAAAATTAGTCTCACCTGTACTAATTAATAATAAAAATTACGCAAGATGCACATTTTTTTATTTCCCTCCCCAAGAAATAGACGATAATGATTATTTATTTTTAGAAAGAATATCGACTGTTATTGCGTTATGCATTTTATATGAGGAGGCACAGTTTGAGGAACAGCGGCGTATGAAAAGCACCATATTAGAACGATTAATTCATCATCAAAACATTCAGGACATTGAATCTTATTTTAAATTTTTGCCATTTAAATTTCAGCCGCCATTCTCCACCGCTGTCATTCATATTGATAGAATAAAGCCGAATAATGAGATGATTGACCTACATGAACAATTAATTCAACTTTCAGCACTGATAAAAAAGTGGGAGCTGCCGAGTATTTTTGCTGTGGTTGGAGAAGAAATTACGCTATTAACCTCACAAAATATCGATAAACAAGCCTCCATCAAAAAACTTAATAAAATCTTTCAGCAAATGGAGAAGCAAAACAATAATTATAAATATACATTAGGTATCAGCAGTGCTTTTACAGATTTAAAACAATTTGATCGAACGTTGAAAGAAGCACGCATTGCACTCAGGTTTCCCAATAAACAACTGATTACCGATTATGAGGATTTAGGTATATTAGGGGATATCGCTACAAATATGAGTGTGGAGCAACTGCATGAAATGTCCAAGAAAACATTAAAGGATTTGTATCATTTCGATGACCCGCGTAAAAAGGAGCTGCTGCATACGCTTTATGTTTATTTATTAAACGGGCAGCGCTTAAAAGAAACGATGGAAGAACTGGCATTATCGATCGGCGGAATTCAATACCGAATTAAGCAGATTGAGGAACTGTTGCAGGTTACGGTTAAAAATGCTTCAACATCCGCTTATATTTTATTAGTCATCCAGGCACTAATTTTGTCAGGAGAATTACAATTTGATTAAGAAAAAACTCATCGAAAATGGGTAACCAGGATTGATGAGTTTTTTATTTAAGAGGTTTGTTTTTAGTATACCTACTATGAAAAGCATGTTTTTTGTATCAATTATTTCATTGATTCAACCAGCACAGGTGTAATAGATTTCTCATTTTTCGTAAATGCAGTTTTGCGTTTACGAGTTAATATTAGGATCATAGCACTGATGAAGTATAACGCTACAACGATTAATACGCCTGAGTTAAAACCAGAGCGAATATGGTCTCCTGCTAATGTAATTAAATAACCTGTTATGTATGGCCCAATAACCCCTGCCATACTCGTAAAGGATAATGAAATACCTGAAATACTGCCGATTAAGTTTTTCGGTACGATTAATGTTTTAATTGTTGTACCAAGCGGCAGCAGACATGTATTCATAATTAGGCCTATCCCGAGGGAAACAACTGATAAAATGGGGGTTTCAACGACTGTTGTTACACCGAATGCAACAGCACCTGTAATCAATACAGTAATTAACACTCTATCGTAGGACTTGATAAGACATTTATTTTTACGGAATAAAACGTCAGTGTATTTCCCCATAATGATGGCAAAAATGGTCCCAGCAATTCCCATGCCTGCAAACACGATACTCATGACTTGCGAGTTAAGGCCAACGATTTTTGTTAAATACGTTGGCGCCCAAGTTAGGACCCAAGTGTTAATCCACATTGATACAAATCCTACGGCCATTACGGAAAGTACATAGGGGTTCAACATAATATTAATAATATCTTTGAATGGGGCCTCTTTAGTAGAGGGGAGTGTTGCATTTGTATCTTCAATCGTTTTTTTTGGTTGGGTTTTGAGGAAACAAAATATAACAGCCCAAATTAGACTTATTATACCTAAAACAGCAAACGTATGCTGCCAGCCTACTGAGTTAATTAATAATACGAGAATCGGTGCAGCTAAATAAGTACCGAAGGTTGTCCCAGATGTCATAATTGCGTAGGCAGAACCACGTGTTTCATTTGAAAACCATTTCGCAATATGCGCGACACATAATCCATATGTACCACCTTCGAAGAAACCTAAAACAACACGTATGATGATTAATCCTATGAAGCTCTCAACAAAATAGGCACTTAATAAAGAAACTGTCCAGCCTGCTGCAATCATTATTAATAGATTTTTGGTATTATAGCGATACGTTAAAGTACCTAGTATAATGCTTCCTATCGCATAAGCGGCAAAGAAACTGCTGCCTACCAAACCAAATTGATCATAATTCAAATTCAGTTGACTCATCATCGGTCCTGCAGCTAAGCCAAGAACTGACTTATCTGCGTAATTCAAAACAGATAGTGCAAAAATCATTGCTAATACTAACCAACGCATTATAACACCCTCTTAATAGGTTTTCTAAATCCTTTTCATTCCCAATCCATTATGGTTTTTGTCAACTGCTACATATTTTTCGATATATTAAATAACTTTTCTGAAAATTATGATAGTAATATTCTATGCGATAACAACTAGTTTTACAATAAAAAAATTATCATTATTGTTATACTGCAATGCTTAATTAAATAGTGTTAAACTGTATCGTGTTAAGAATAAATAGCCGTTGATTTTATTGTTTTTATCTGGAATTTCAATAAAAATTACAATTATAATATTTCTTGGAATACTTTATGATAGTAACAACGGCTAAGAAGAAGATGGAGGAATGCACATGAAAGTGATTTATGTGAATGAAGCCAATTTATGCGATTTACAGGCAGAAGCACTTGATGTTGCTATGGCTCTGGGATACTTTGATGGCATCCATCTAGGACATCAAAAGGTTGTCGAGACCGCAAAACAGAAAGCTTTGAAACATCAGCTTTCATTGGCAGTCCTTTCCTTTTTTCCACACCCGAAAAGTGTCCTAATTCCAGGCTTTGAAGTCGCTTATCTAGAGCCGATTGAGCAAAAAATTGAAAAGCTTGAGCGATTAGGTGTCGATATATTTTATGTTGTTGAATTTACAAGGGAATTAGCGAAAATTGAGGCAGCAGATTTTATGCAGCGATATGTTGTTGGTTTGGGCGCAAAGGAAATTATTTGTGGTTTTGACTATACATATGGATCAAAAGCGAGCGGTAAGGCCGAAACGATTCAGCATCATGTTCCCTCGCATACTGGTATTACAGTAGTTGAGGAACTAAAGTGGCAAGGGCAGAAAATCAGCTCGACACTCATTCGAAAGTATTTGCATGAATGTCGATTACAAGAAATTCGAAATTTGCTAGGTGACTATTATAAAACAAAGTATTGCTGTAAAAATGGTATTTTACCTAACTACTCGCTCCCGGATATCGGTAAATACAAAATTATTATAGAAAGGGATGGTGCTATTTCAGAGGCCATCGCAATGGTGAAGTCAAAAAAGAAAGTTCTTTTGGAATATGACCAACCGACTTTTGATAGTGTTTTGACAATTAAATGGCTGGAGAAAATATAAAGTATATATTAATGAACATAGTAGGAAACATTTTTTATGAATGTTTTAAAACCTTGATGGACTATATGCCATTCAAGGTTTTTTGTTTTTTATTCTCTTTAATCGGCATGACCATAAATCTCATCAGCTTTAACAATCGTATATCTCTTAAGAAATGATGGACGAGGAAAGACCTTGGGCAATGCTTTTGCCTCTATTCCTGCATCGGTTTTTGTATAGGCTTCTTCAAACGATTTTGCAGGCTTCCAATTTTTATACGATAATTCATGTTTCCAGATAGTAATAATTAGATACGTATCAGAGGATAGAGGGCGCAGGACGCGGATTGCCATTAAATCATGCTCTTTTTCTAATAAACTCGCCTGGTTTTTGAAATGATATTCAAATAACGGCCGTCCTTCATCTGAAACAGGTATATGATGAAAAGCAGAGAAACCTGTTTCTGGAAATTTCCCATGACTAGCGATTACTTCATATTTGCGCGGCGTCTTAAAAAAAGAATCTCCCTCTGATTGATGAATCAGAATGAATTGATCCTCATTCTGCATCAAAACAAGCCCTTCATCCTGATGCTTCTCTATCAGCTTCATTAAAAAGGACTGAGTTCCGCCTGTTATATAAAACTTCAATATATTCACCTCTAGAGTTTACTTTTGTATTATTATATCTAAAAATGATTAGAAAGTTCTAATTCTGCTATCTTCATGAAAAACGTCAATTTTTTGACAATAAATAAGGTAAACTATACAACGATAGGTGAAAAAGGTATGATTGAAATTGTCATATAAATGTGCTTATGTTATTCGTAATAGTTTATTTTGTATATTACACTAATAAATAGGAATGACTGAAAGGGGATTTTATAATGGAGAAACAGATAAACGATACGTTTCTAAGAGCAGCACGGGGAGAAAAAACAGATTATGTACCCGTTTGGTATATGAGACAAGCTGGACGGTCTCAGCCTGAGTATAGAGAAATTAAACAAAAATATTCATTATTTGAAATTACGCATCAGCCAGAATTATGTGCCTATGTGACAAGGCTGCCTGTTGAACAGTATGGGGTTGATGCTGCAATCCTTTATAAAGATATTATGACACCGCTGCCAGCCATTGGGGTTGATGTCGAAATCAAATCAGGTATCGGTCCGGTCATTTCCAACCCAATCACATCTTTAGCAGATGTAGAAAAATTAGGTGAGATTCACCCTGAAACGGATGTTCCTTATGTTCTCGACACAATTAAAATGCTTACACGGGAACAATTATCGGTTCCGTTAATTGGATTTTCAGGTGCGCCTTTTACTCTTGCTAGTTATATGATTGAAGGCGGTCCTTCGAAAAATTATACAAAAACAAAAGCATTTATGTATGCGGAACCAAAAGCATGGTTTGCCCTTATGGATAAATTAGGAGAAGTGACGATTACATATGTGAAATCACAAATTAAAGCAGGAGTTAAGGCTGTGCAAATATTTGATTCATGGGTCGGGGCCTTAAATGTCGAGGATTATCGTTATTATATTAAACCGGTCATGAGTCGGATTTTCTCTGCTTTAAGTGAAGAAAATGTGCCTCTTATTATGTTTGGGGTGGGAGCAAGTCATTTAGCTCTTGAATGGAATGACCTTCCGCTTAACGTAGTCGGATTGGACTGGCGTCTACCAATTCGGGAAGCTAGACAATTAGGGGTAAACAAAACGATTCAAGGAAATTTAGATCCGGCGTTGTTAATGGCTCCATGGGAGGTTATTGAAGAAAAGGCAAAAGCTATTCTTGATCAAGGAATGGAGAAGCCAGGCTATATCTTTAACCTTGGACACGGTGTTTTCCCACAGGTAAACCCTGAAACCTTGAAAAAACTGACAGCATTTATTCATGAATACTCTGCACAAAAATTGTCTAAATAAACGGGCATTGAAGGGATGGATTACTAGATGAGAAGAAAAATGGGCCTGCTTGTTATGGCCTATGGAACACCGTATAAAGAATCCGACATAGAGCGTTATTATACACATATTAGAAGAGGACGAAAGCCATCTCCGGAAATGCTGGAGGACCTTACGCGCCGTTATGAAGCTATTGGAGGTCTCTCACCCTTAGCAAGGATAACGCAGGAACAGGGAAAAAAGCTTGAGGAACATTTAAATAACAGTCAAGATGAAATTGAGTTTACATTGTATTTGGGACTTAAGCATATTGAGCCTTTTATCGAGGATGCTGTTAGACAGATGCATGAGGATGGGATAGAGGAAGCTGTTACCCTTGTACTTGCACCGCATTTTTCAACCTTCAGCATTCAATCCTATAACGGGAGAGTCCTTCAGGAATCAGAAAAAATAGGCGGGCCTAAATTTGTTAGTATTGATAGCTGGTATGACGAACCGAAGTTTATTCAATACTGGGCAGATAAAGTGAAGGCAATCTTCCAGCAGATGCCAGATGAAGAAAGAAACCATTCTGTCTTAATTGTGTCCGCGCACAGCCTGCCGGAAAAAATTAAGCAGCTGGGTGATCCGTACCCTGAACAACTCAAAGAAAGTGCTGACTTAATTGCAAAGCATGCTTGCGTGACTGAGTATGAAATTGGGTGGCAAAGTGCGGGTAACACTCCAGACCCATGGCTGGGACCGGATGTCCAAGATTTAACAAGGGAATTATACGAAGAAAAGGGCTATAAAGCGTTTGTCTATGCTCCAGTAGGGTTTGTATCAGATCATTTAGAAGTCTTATATGACAATGACTATGAATGTAAAGTGGTTTGCGACAAGCTTGGTGCTGCTTATTATCGTCCGGAAATGCCGAATGTACAGCCGGAGTTTATTGAAGCACTTACAGCTGTTGTGCTGAAGCGAGTGGCAAGTACCAAATGATATTTTATTAAAAAGAAGGCGATGAAGGATGTCAGATTGTAAAAAACAGATTGTAATCATTGGTGGAGGAATTACAGGTTTAACTGCTGCTTATTATTTACAAAAAGAGGTGCGGGAAAACCATTTACCATATACTGTCAAACTGATTGAAGCGTCGCATCGCCTTGGCGGCCAAATGCAGACTTACCAGAAAGATGGATACTTGATTGAAAGAGGACCTGATTCTTTTTTAGAAACAAAGGAAAAAGCGATTCGACTTGCAGCTGAAGTAGGAATGGAGGATCGGTTGGTCCATAATATTCCGGGAACCACATTTATTTTAGTGAATGATCAGCTGCACACAATTCCTGGCGGTGCGGTTATGGGCATCCCAACTGAGGTGGGACCTTTTATGACAACCAGGTTATTTTCCATTCCTGGAAAGGCACGGGCCGCAGCCGATTTAATCCTGCCTCGTTCACATGCAGAGAATGACCAGTCGTTAGGAGGCTTCTTTCGCCGCAGGTTGGGAGATGAGGTTGTTGAGAATTTAATTGAGCCGCTCCTTTCCGGTATATATGCTGGAGATATCGATAAGATGAGTCTAATGTCGCTTTTTCCTCATTTTTATCACGTTGAGAAAAAGTATAGAAGCTTGATACTGGGAATGAAAAAAGGTTCTCCCCCAAGACCAAAGGAATCACCAAATAAGAAGGGAGCCTTTTTGGCGTTTGAGACAGGTGTACAGTCGTTTGCTGAAGCCATAGCAGCCAAGCTTGAACCGGATTCATATAAGCTGGGCTTCAGGGTGGAGAGGGTCAGAAAAAATCGCAGCAGCTACGAAATTGAACTAAATGGCGGGGAAGTGCTGGTAGCAGACAGTATTATTATGGCTGTCCCGCATCAAACGGTTTATCATATTTTTCCAGAATATGAGTTTTTTCAGGATTTTAAAGATGTTCCTTCTACATCTGTTGCGACAATTGCCCTGGGATTCCCAAAGGAAGCTGTCCAAAAGGATATTGACGGCACAGGATTTCTTATTTCACGAAATAGTGACAATACCATCACTTCTTGTACTTGGCTACACAAAAAATGGCCGCATACGACACCGGATGGAAAAGTGCTGCTCCGTTGTTTTGTGGGAAGGTCGGGTGGCGAAGCAATAGTGGACCTATCAGATGATCAAATTGTTGCGAATGTTATGTCGGATTTGTCTAAAACCATTTCACTATCGCAGGATCCTGAGCTTTCTGTGGTCTCCCGCTGGCCGCATGCTATGCCGCAGTACACTGTCGGTCATCAGGAAAGAATCGCCAAAGTGACAAAAGGATTGAAGGAAGAACTTCCCGGTATTTTTCTCGCTGGAAGCTCCTACAATGGGGTAGGACTTCCCGATTGTATAAAACAAGGGGAAGAAGCTGTTTCTAACGTATTGAAGTATATTCAAGAAATCAAGTCACGAGAAGAAGTACAAGTATCAATCTAAGCATGTGCATCGTTCCAAAATAAAGAGAAGCTGCTAACGCGCAGCTTCTCTTTATTTTGGATAAACAAAAAAGCCAAATTTCTTTGGCTTGTATTGTATAACAGTTACAGAACATAGTAGTCTATTAAACTATAGAGAGCAAAGTAGATGGTCTAGTTTATAAATCGTGAAGGCCCATGCAATGGTCACATTTGTTGCCGTAGCAATCTGCCTGCTCCTCCATTTCTTTACCGCATTCAACGCATTTTTTAGCTGGTAGATTTCTGAAAAATTCAATGATATTCTTTACCATGATGTCCCCTCCAATTCGTTTTTCTGAATCAATTTCGTGTCTTCATTGTAATATAACAGAGTGATATTTGTCAATCTCTGTTTTAAAACAACTTTATTAATATGAAAATATTAATAAATATCTAATAATTTAAATACATAATTCAAATAATAGAAAATAGTAATAACAGAGAGAGGATTGAGGTATTATGGAGATCATTGTAATAGGCCCATGGGGTGGATACCCGAAAGTAAATGAAGCAAGTGCAGGTTATCTGTTGGTGCATGAAGGTTTTCATGTCTTGATTGATTGTGGAAGCGGGGTACTATCAAAGCTGCAGAACATCGTTGAGCCGGAAGTTCTTAATGCTGCGGTGATTTCACACTATCATCCTGATCATAATGCAGATATCGGAGTGTTGCAGCATGCAAGGCTTATTAAGGGGTTTTTAGGTCAAACAATGGATTGCCTGCCAATTTATGCACATCCATTTAATCAGCATGAATTTTCAAAACTGACATATAAGAATATTACAAAGGGTGTTTCTTATCAGGATGATGATGTACTAGAGATTGGTCCATTTGTTGTGCGGTTTTTACGGACAAGCCATCCGGTTGAATGCTTTGCAATAAGATTCGAAGCAGGAGGGAAGGCTGTGGTCTATACAGCGGATACTGCTTTTAAAGAGGAATTGATCACATTTTCTAATCATGCAGATTTGTTGTTGTGCGAATGTAATTTCTATGGACATCAGGATGGATCGAAAGCGGGACATATGACAAGCCTTCAAGCGGGCAAATTGGCAAAAGAGGCAAATGTAAAACAGCTTGTACTAACGCATTTGCCGCATTACGGGCGACTTGAGCAGCTGCAGGAGGAAGCATCCACCATGTATCAGGGGCCAATTAAGCTTGCTCGTTTTGGGTTAAACATCAAATTATAATATAATAGAGCAAAATAATAAAAAAGGAGTTAGTGTTTTGAAAATAACTTATCATGGACATTCAGTCGTCAAAATTGAAACGAATGGCAAGACGATACTAATTGACCCTTTTATTACTGGAAATGGATTAACTGATTTAAAGGTTGAAAATGTAAAACCCGACGTTATTATCATTTCTCATGGTCATGGCGATCATGTAGGGGATACTGTTCAATTAGCCAAAGTAAACGACTCACTTGTCATTGCAAATGATGAACTATCTACCTATTTAAGCTGGCAGGGTCTTCGTGTACATGGAATGCATATTGGAGGTTCCTATCAGTTTGATTTTGGCAGGGTTAAGCTGACGCAGGCGTTCCATGGAACGGGTCTGCAAACGGGTGATAACAATATTGTCTATTGCGGTATGCCTGCAGGAATTTTATTTATGTCAGAAGGTAAAACTATTTATCATGCGGGGGACACCGCTCTATTTTCTGATATGAAACTAATTGGAGAACGTCATCCGATTGATGTTGCATTTCTACCAATTGGGGATAACTATACGATGGGGCCGGAAGATGCAGCTTACGCAGCAAAGCTTCTCGGAGCAAAAACGATTGTGCCAATGCATTATAATACATTCCCTGTTATTCGGCAGGATCCGCAGGAATTCATTAAACTGCTTGAAGATGGCAATGGTAAAATATTAAATCCTGGTGAAGGAATAGACTTATAAATAATTGTGCTTAAATCGTGTGAACACTAGCTTCGCGCGATTTTTTTGTATCTAATTTTTTTGTTTCTAATGACTACTTTTCTGCTTGTTCGCATAGATTAATAGTATTAGAAAAGGGGTGGATGATTTGAATAAAAATCGATATTTAATTTGTTTACTGGCGAGCGGGATGCTTCTATACTACGCAGTTCCCCGGTTATCCATTTCTGCAGGGGGTACAGAAGGGCTTTTTTCACTTTTCTGGCTTGCGTTAGCATTAATGGTCATCGCAGGAAATTTAACTGGTCTGTTATATACACCTAGTAAGAAAAAAAGGCAACAGCTATCCAAGTCTCAGAGAAAAAGAATCAAAGCACGATTTTACCAATAAAACAGAAAATATAAATAAATTGAAACAGAAATGCTCAATCGATTGAAACAGCTGGCTGAGACCCTTATAATAGAATATATACTAGGGTAACTGAAATTAAGTAGAGGGTGAGAGTCTTGGCTACGAAACACGAGCAAATACTTCAACACATTGATGAATTACCAATTGGTGAAAAAATATCGGTGAGGCAAATTGCCAAGGCATTAGAAGTAAGCGAAGGTACGGCGTACAGAGCCATAAAAGATGCGGAGAATAAAGGTTATGTAAGTACAATTGAAAGAGTCGGTACGATTCGTATCGAAAGAAAGAAAAAGGATAATATCGAAAAGCTTACTTTTGCTGAAGTGGTTAATATTGTGGATGGTCAGGTGTTAGGTGGAAGATCAGGACTTCACAAAACATTGAATAAGTTTGTAATCGGTGCCATGCAGCTTGATGCAATGATGCGTTATATTGATGCCGGAAGTCTTTTAATCGTCGGAAACCGGGTGGACGCTCATGAACTTGCCCTAAAGGCAGGTGCAGCGGTATTAATTACAGGCGGGTTTGATACGAATGAAAATGTTAAGAAGCTGGCTGATGAATTAAATATGCCTGTTATTTCAAGCAGCTACGATTCCTTTACGACAGCTACAATGATCAATCGTGCGATTGACGATCAATTAATCAAAAAGGAAATTATTCTGGTTGAGGATATTCTAACGCCTATCCAAAAAACTTACTATTTAAAAACAACCGATACGATACAAGATTGGTATGAATTGAATCAGAAAACCGGGCATAGCCGTTTTCCTGTTGCAGATTCAAATTTAAAGGTACAAGGTATGATTACATCAAAGGATGTCATTGGTCATGACAATGAGACAATCATTGAAAAAATCATGACTAAAAATCCGATGACTGTAGGCGAGAAGACAAGTGTCGCTTCCTCTGCTCATATGATGGTTTGGGAAAGTATTGAAGTTCTTCCAGTTGTCAATGATTCGAATAAACTTGAAGGAATTATCAGCCGTCAAGACGTTTTGAAAGCATTACAGATGATTCAGCGGCAGCCGCAGGTCGGAGAAACCATCGATGATATCATTACAAACCAAATTAGTATGATGAAGGGGAAAACAAAAGGTGATGATGTATATCGCTTTGAAGTATCCCCTCAAATGACGAATCATCATGGAACCATTTCATACGGTGTTTTTACTACAATTGTTTCCGAAGCAGCTAATCGAGTATTAAGAGGCTATAAAAAGGGGGATTTGGTTGTAGAAAATATGACCATCTATTTCCTCAAGCCGGTACAATTAGACAGTATGCTTGAAATTTATCCTAAAGTACTTGAAGTCGGCCGTAAATTCGGGAAAGTGGATATTGAAGTGTTTAATGAAGGGTCATTAGTCGGAAAAGCAATGCTCACATGTCAATTGATTGACAGACATTAAGAAAGATCGTAAGAAAAGCGGCGGGGCTATTAGCTCCATCGCTTCATTATCAAACATTCTTCGTTTCCTGCAGCTCCTGGACTGCCAGTGGCAGGAAATATTTGTATGCTTTAATACCGCCCCAAATATTGATTGCACCCATAAAAACAAAAACAGCTGCTACAAGATACGTGACAACGGTTTGAAAGAGAAATAGCTGATTGATGCCAAACAAAGCAATGAAGGACCCTAATGAAATACTTCCTTTTGCTGAAATCCACTTCTTTTCAGCTGACATTCTTGTCCTAAAATATTTTGTTTTGTAGAAAATATAAAATGCTAGTGAAATAATAATAAGCATAACTAAAATAGGCATTTTCTTCTTTCCTCCATTTATAACTTGCTATATTTATAGTAATCTATTTTAACTGAAAAATGTAAAAAAAGTGAATAATATTTCTTTTTCTTCCTGATTAAGTATGCTATTAATAAAGAAAGTATCTACTTTAAGAGAAGGAGATAATAATGAAAGAGCAAATACTTCAGATTATAAAAAAATATGATACAATTATCATTCATCGTCATGTTCGTCCTGATCCAGATGCTTATGGTTCCCAAGGTGGTCTGGCTGAGGTGTTAAAGGTATCATTTCCTGAAAAGTCTATTTTTACGGTTGGAAAAGAGGAAGAAACTCTTCAATTTTTAAGACGCCTTGATGATATACCTGATGATACATATAATGGCGCCCTTGTTATTGTTTGTGATACAGCTAATGAAGCGCGAATAGACGACAGCAGGTATAGATTAGGGGATATGCTGATTAAAATCGACCATCATCCAAATGAGGACCCCTACGGTGACCTATTATGGGTTGATACAGATGCGAGCTCTACCAGTGAATTAATTTATGAACTTTATCTTTATGGAAAAGATAAAGGTTTACACATGTCAGATGCCGCGGCCAGATTAATCTATTCTGGGATAGTCGGTGACACAGGACGCTTCTTGTATCCAAGTACAACTGAAAAAACCTTTGCCTATGCTGGAGACTTGATTCATTATCAATTTTCTCGAACTGAACTGTATGAAGGCATGTACAATTTAAAGCAAAGCATTGTAAAGCTAAATGGCTATATCCTGCAAAATTTTACTACCGGTCATAATGGGGTTGCTTACGTCAAGCTGCCAAAAGACCTTTTGGAACAATTTCAAGCGACACCGTCTGAAGCGTCACTGTTAGTAAGTACACTCGGAAATATACAAGGAATAATTGCTTGGGTTTTCTTTATTGAGGAAGAAGATCAAATTCGCGTAAGATTCCGTTCGAAGGGTCCGGTAATTAATGGAATCGCTCGTAACTATAAAGGCGGAGGACATCCAAAAGCTGCCGGTGCGTCTATATACTCATGGGAACAGGCAGAGCAGGTTATCCGTGAGGTTGAAGCAATATGTGAGGAGTATGCCCGGTCTTAAGCCGGGCATTTTCTAGTCAGCGATCATGATCTCCAATTCAATTGATAGAGTAGTGTAAATCATCATCTCGCTGACTTTTATGTTATAGCGCTTGTCATTCACTCTTATGGTTTTATTTTCAATGATTTTCTTTATTAGCTCACGGCTGTTGTAGACTGTGTCAATATCCTTTGCCATCATCATTCGGATATCTTCCCGTATCTTATCCTCCATTTCAATGACACTTAGCTGGTCTAGATGGTATTTATCTTTATTGGTGACCTTTATATAAATGGACTGAACGGTAAGCTTTGCTTTATTTTCTTTGTTTATCTTTTTAAACTCCTCCTGCCAAATGGTCTTCTCATTTTTTAAGTCAGCTATTTCATCTTTTTGTGTTTGTATTTCTTTACTGTATGTTTCCTGCCACTCTCCAAAAATAAATAAAAAGATAAACCAGCTGATTACCCCGCCTATCACCATGCCGGCAAAGAATTGCTGCCAGGTGGGCTTTCGATAGTAAGGAGGAATTCTCATAGAGTCGTATGTTCCTGTGTTAACCATGTTATAAACAGAGAACCTGTTTGCGCTCCCCCTAAAGCAGAAAGAATTAGGAGAAATTGTTTAAATAAGTCCTTTGTTTCTCCCTCAAGAAAACCTCTTTCAAAGGTATACACAGCATCAAAGGTACCCCCAATGGCTGTGACAATCGCCCAGATTCGAATCATGCTTGAGATTCGATAGATTTCCGTTAATGGAGGCTTTCCAGTTAAAAAAGCAGCCATCCCGCCAATAAGGGATCCTCCGATTAACACCCCAAGTGCGATAAAGTAGCTTTGTAAAAATAGAGTAAAAAAGGGTTGATCCTGCATGTGATCCCATCCTTACTTAATTGTCTAGCTCCAGCGCCTAGCCCCTCGAGGTCATAAGCTTGGCTAGTTGTGGCGACTAGTGACTCGGGACATAAGCCAATCGCTTCTGAAGGCAAAGTACGCCTTCTGCCAGCGCTCGTCTTATGCCGGTCGTCACTGGGCGAGTCGCCTCCACATTTCGGTCAATCCGTCAAGAAGGTTAAAGAACAACCTTCATGCCGGCGTGTCTTATGCTATGCCTGAGGCTGAACAGGCGCTGCCGCTTTTCTAATTTTATTCATTTATATTAAACATATGGACAAGGATTGATAATTATGTTTCTTCCTCGCGTGAAAAAGGAGAACGTACTTTCTTTTTACAAGGAAAACTCTATGATAAAATGTAAGGATAATATGAACGCAGCTTACTCTAATTATCAAAATAGTAATTGGTTAAAAAATAAGATGTGTTAAAGTACAATCTTGATTTTGGGCACTTGCTGATTGCAGTGGAAGGCACGCAGACTCCTCGAAAATTCTATCGAATTTTCTCGTGCATGGGCGGATTCAAGGAAGTAATTTAATGTCCTGCGGGAGAAGCGAGACAGTCGAGACCCCGCAGACACGAGGTGTCGAGGAGGCTCGGCGGTCGCCCTAAGGTGCGCGAAGTGCCTGGAACGGAAGTCAACATCCAAGTTTATCAGAGACAAAAAATATAGAAAAATAGTCTTTTCTACATGAGACTTTAAAAGGAAGTGAATGTACGTGTCTTTTATTCACCTTCATGTGTATAGTGCTTTTAGTTTGTTAACGAGCACAGCATCAGTTGAACAGCTGGTGCTGGATGCAAAGAAAAAAGGATATAGTGCACTGGCGTTAACGGATCGTAACGTCATGTACGGTGCTGTTAGTTTTTATAAACAATGTATGAAACATTCAATTAAGCCAATAATTGGACTATGTGCCGATGTTCTTAGTGAAGAGCAGGAAGGAGCTGCTTTTCCGCTTGTTCTACTGGCTAAGAATCAAATTGGCTTTCAAAATCTGTTAAAAATAACGAGCAGTATTCAAACTAAATCGACGTCAGGGATTCCTGTAAAATGGTTGAAGCACTATTCTGAAGGTTTATTTGCCTTAACACCTGGAGCAGATGGGGAGGTCGAGAAGGCATTATTGCAAGAGGATAGCGCCAAAGCAGAAAGAATCCTGAGTTTATATAAAGGTTTATTTGGCAAATCGTTCTATATTAGTCTTCAAAATCATCAAATCCCTGGTGAAGCAAATGTTAATCAAAAACTCGTTGAGCTTGCAAACAAGCATCAAGTAATGCTTGCCGCAACCAATCAAGTATATTACTTGTATAAAGAAGATGCCTTTGCTCACGAGTGTTTGCTTGCGATTAAGAACGGGGATAAATTACAGGATGAAAATCGGGAGCGTCTAGGGAGCCAGCATTTTGATTTAAAGTCACCTGAAGAAATGACTGAGCTTTTCACAGATATCCCAGATGCATTAGAAAATACGCTGAAGATAGCGGAAGCATGTAATGTGATGATTGAGATGCATAAAACAAAGCTGCCTAAATTCCCGACTGAAGCCTCCCAGCCAGCAGAAGCCTTACTGGAGGAAATATGCTGGAAGGGTCTCCGTGAACGCTATGGCACCCCAGATGATAAAGTAATCAAACGCCTTCAATATGAATTAACCATTATTAAGAAGATGCAGTTCAGTGATTACTTTCTTATTGTTTGGGATTTTATGAGATTCGCCAGAGAAGCGGGAATCTTAACCGGTCCAGGCAGGGGATCCGCTGCAGGTTCACTGGTAGCGTACACTCTATATATTACGGATGTAGATCCGATAGAGCACCAGCTCTTATTTGAACGCTTTCTAAATCCGGAAAGAATCTCGATGCCGGATATCGATATTGATTTTCCAGATCACAGGCGTGATGAAGTCATTCAATATGTGGCAAAGAAATATGGTCAGCTCCATGTGGCACAAATTATTACATTTGGTACATTAGCAGCAAAAGCTGCACTTCGGGATGTCGGAAGGGTATTTGGGCTAAATACAAAGGAATTAGACAGACTGTCAAGAATGATACCGGGAAAAATAGGCATTACGCTTAAGGAAGCATACAACGAATCCCAGTTATTAAAAGACTTTGTAAATGAATCGGATCAGCAAAAGAGCCTTTTCGAAACAGCTCTAAAAATTGAGGGACTGCCAAGACATACATCCACGCATGCAGCGGGAGTTGTCATCAGTGAACAGCCGCTTGTAGATGTTATTCCTATTCAGCAGGGGCATGAGGAAATTTATTTAACGCAGTATTCAATGGAGCATCTAGAGGAGCTTGGGCTTTTGAAAATTGACTTCCTTGGGTTAAGAAATCTTTCCTTAATTGAGTCTATTTTGAAGTCTATCTATCGTAAGACAGGTATAAAATTAAATATTAAAAACATCCCGATGGATGATCCGAAAACCTATCAATTAATTAGCAAAGGCTTTACAACTGGTGTATTTCAATTGGAATCAGAAGGAATGCGAAATGTATTAACAAGACTGAAACCTAATCGATTCGAGGATATTGTGGCGGTAAATGCGCTTTATCGTCCTGGTCCAATGGAAAATATTCCACATTTCATTGATCGAAAACACGGGCTTGAAAAGGTAGTATATCCTCACCCAGATTTAGAGGCCATTCTCGAGAATACGTACGGTGTCATTGTCTACCAGGAACAAATCATGCAGATTGCTGCTAAGTTGGCAGGATTCTCACTTGGTGAAGCAGATCTTTTACGAAGAGCGGTAAGTAAAAAGCAAAAGGCTGTGCTTGATCGGGAAAGAGCACATTTTATTGAGGGAGCCGAGCGAAAGGGCTATCAACGAAAAACAGCAAATGAAATTTATGATTTAATCGTCAGGTTTGCTAACTATGGTTTTAATAGAAGTCATGCTGTTGCATACAGCTTTATTGCCTATCAGCTGGCATTCCTGAAGGCCCATTATCCGATCCATTTTATGGCTTCCATATTGACGTCAGTCACAGGCAATGAGGTGAAAATTTCCCAATATTTAAGAGAAATGAAGATAATGAATATTCCTCTTCTCCCACCTTCTGTAAATAGAAGCGGCTATTCTTTCAACGCTGAAAAAAATGGAATTCGTTATAGTCTTGGTGCTGTAAAAGGAGTTGGGATTGCAGCATTGACTGAAATCATGCGGGCCCGAAAAGAAAAGGGATTTGTAGACCTGTTTGACCTATGTATTAGGGCTTCATCAAAAGTTGTCAATCGTAAAACGTTAGAAGCGCTTGTGTATTCAGGGAGCCTGGATGAGTTTGGTGAGGATCGTGCGGTGCTACTAGCCAGCTTAGATGTTGCATTGGACCATGCGCAGCTAGTAAAGCCAAATGAGGGGCAGCAGGGTGATTTATTTTCCCATATTGAATTAACAATAAGACCTAAGTACATGGATGTCGAACCAATGCGTGAAGAGGATAAGCTGCGAATGGAAAAAGAGGTGCTTGGCTTCTATTTATCCAATCATCCTGTATCAGTATACGAGAAGTATGTTTCAGCACTAAAGGTGCATGCGTTATTTGATCCATTTCCTCCAAACTCGTATCGGAAAGCTATTGTCTATATTGGAGAAATTAAAAAAATTCGGACTAAAAAAGGCGAACAAATGGCCTTTTTAACGATAAGTGACTCTAGTGGAGAGATGGAGGCTGTTGTCTTTCCTAATGTGTTTAAGCGAATTTCTCCTATTTTGCAGCAAGGAAATATTCTTGTTATAGAAGGTAAAGAAGAAGAACGGCAAGGGAAAACACAGTTCATGATTAAGGCAGGACAAGAGATTGCTGCAGCAATTGAGCCTATTAAAAATCATCACTCAACGGTGTTTATAAAAATCACAAAAGAACTTGAAACAGTTGAGCAGCTGCAAATGTTAAAGGGAGTATTGAAAAGATATCCGGGAACTATCAGTGTGATTATCTATTATGAAAGCACACAAAAAACCATTCGATTGGAAGAGCCATTGTTTATTAATGCAACCTCAGCTTGTCTAGAAGAATTAAAACAAATGGTTGGCAATGAAAACGTATTTTTGAAGTAACAAGTTTGATACTCCTTTACAAGTCATAAGGATATGTTATATTGTAAAAAAGAAACTGGTCTGACCAGTGAAAAGTAACTTACTTATTAATAGTGGATGTACGATTATGACCAGAAATAAAAAAGTGGCTTGTTTCATTGAGATCTGAATTGGACTGAGGAGTGGGAAAGGTGACGTTAAGAGAAGAAGCTTTGCATATGCATCGAGTAAACAAAGGTAAGCTGGAATCAAAATCGAAGGTAGAGGTTTTAAATGCAAAGGATCTAAGTTTAGCATACTCTCCTGGGGTAGCGGAACCATGTAAAGAAATCTATGATAAGCCAGAAACGGTTTATGAGTATACGATGAAAGGGAATATGGTTGCCGTTGTCACCGATGGGACAGCAGTACTGGGACTCGGGAATATTGGACCTTCAGCAGCGCTTCCTGTTATGGAGGGGAAGGCTGTTTTATTTAAAAGCTTCGCTGGTGTCGATGCTTTCCCAATTTGCTTAAATACGACAGATGTTGAAAAGATAATCGAAACAGTTAAACTATTAGAGCCAAATTTTGGTGGAGTTAATTTAGAAGATATTGCAGCTCCTAATTGTTTTGTGATTGAAGAGAGACTTAAAAAAGAAACAAATATTCCAGTTTTTCATGATGATCAGCATGGAACAGCCATTGTTACAGCGGCAGGATTGTTAAATGCCTTGAAGCTTGTCAATAAAAAGATAACAGAGATAAAGGTAATCGCAAATGGTGCAGGTGCGGCAGGAATTGCCATTATAAAGCTTCTGCATAGCTTTGGTGTTCGAGACATCATCATGTGTGACACAAAGGGAGCTATTTATGAAGGGCGACCGGTAGGAATGAATGCAGTAAAAACAGAAGTAGCTAAGTTTACCAACAGAGATAATCAGTCTGGAAGTCTGCAGGATGTTATTGCGGGTGCTGATGTGTTTATTGGTGTATCAGCACAGGATGCTCTTTCTGGGGAAATGGTGAAAACGATGAATCGTGATCCTATCATTTTTGCTATGGCTAATCCGAATCCAGAAATTCAGCCTGATGCAGCCAAAGCTGCAGGAGCTGCAGTAGTTGGAACGGGGAGATCTGATTTCCCTAACCAGGTGAACAATGTTCTTGCCTTTCCTGGCATTTTCCGAGGTGCACTCGACGTTCGAGCTACACATATCAATGAAAAGATGAAAGTAGCAGCTGTTCATGCTATAGCTGAACTCATAGATGAAGATGATCTGCATGCGGATTATGTGATACCGGCACCGTTTGATCCACGGGTTGCTCCAGCTGTTGCTGCAGCAGTCGCGAAAGCAGCAATGGAAACAGGTGTAGCCAGATTGCAAGTGGATCCAGAGGATATAAAAGAAAAAACCCGTAAGCTTGCCTTAATAGGAAAAAGTGAGTGATGTCAAAACGTGAAATCATCTGAAGCAGTTCCTAAGGTCTATTTAGAAATTGTAAAACAACTTAGAAGCATGATTACAGAAGATCAACTTAAGCCCGGTGACAAACTGCCATCTGAACGTGAACTGACTGAGCGTCTAAATGTTGGACGCTCTTCTGTTCGTGAAGCGTTAAGAGCGTTAGAACTCCTAGGGTTAATCGAAACAAGAAGAGGAGAGGGGACATTTATTCGTGACTTTAAAGGTCATCAATTGATTCCTCTCTTGAGTACCTTTATTTTGCAGGATGAAAATTCAAAACGTGATGTAAAGGAAACAAAGTATCTGATTGAAAAGAACTGTTTATCGCTTATTTTGAAGCGAGCTGATCTGGACTCATTTCTTTCTGACAATAAATGGACTGAGGATCCAATTAATGATGATGAATTCTTTTTGAAAATCATTCAATTAGCTGATAATCATTTACTCGTTAGAATTTGGGTGATATTGGCGGATTACTATAACTATTTGCAATTAAACACGCAAAAGCCAGTAAAAGAGCATTATGATAGGCTGGTATCGGCCTTGTCTGAAAAAAATGAAGCTAAAACAACGGAAGCCTATCAAATCTTAAGGGGTTTGTCGAATGAATGACGACAGATTATAACAAGGTTTGTTGAGAACTTCATATATAGTAGTGTAGTAAGGACGAGATTCCATCGAGATAAATAGCACAGATAAGCGGTTTGCCGCAATAGTATAGTTAATGTTGTAGTTGTATTAAATAAGGGAGGTCTCACCTTGCTTAAAGAGATTTTTACGAAAACAAAGAAGAAATATGCAACAATTCCTTCTGAGCATACAAAGCAAGATGTTCCAGAAGGGATTATGACAAAATGTCCTAACTGTAAAAAAATCATGTATACAAAAGAGTTAATAAAAAATTTAAAGGTATGTTTGCATTGCGAATACCATCATCCAATGAATGCACATGAAAGAATTACTGCCTTTTTAGACGAGGATTCTTTTGAAGAGCTAAATGGAGAGATGACTTCATTAAATCCGCTAGCTTTTCCAGGTTATATGGAAAAGCTTGAGTCCGATCGTAAAAAAACGAATGTCAATGAAGCGGTGGTTACGGGAATCGGAACAGTCAACGATTTCAAAGTAGTTGTCGCTGTTATGGATTCTACTTTTAGAATGGGAAGTATGGGTTCTGTAGTCGGTGAAAAAATTACACTTGCTGTTGAAAAAGCGGATGAGCTATCACTGCCTTTTATTATTTTCACTGCGTCTGGCGGTGCCAGAATGCAGGAGGGTGTTCTTAGTTTAATGCAAATGGCCAAAACAAGTGTTGCCTTAAAGAGGTTTAGTGATCACGGTGGATTATTTATCTCAGTGATGACCCATCCAACAACAGGAGGAGTTTCGGCTAGTTTTGCTTCTCTTGGTGACTATAATCTTGCTGAACCAGGTGCTTTGATTGGCTTTGCTGGTAAACGGGTCATTGAACAAACCATTCGGGAAGAGCTGCCTGAGGATTTTCAAACAGCAGAATTTCAGCTTAAACATGGTCAGCTGGATGCTGTCATCTATCGTTTGCAATTAAAGGACAAGTTAACAAACATCCTTGATATTCATAGCCCAAAGGAGGTGCCTGAATGGTAGCAGAATTGGAGTTTGAAAAGCCTATCCTTGAGTTAAGGAATAAAATTACCGATTTAAAGGAATTCACTGAAAACACTGATGTGGATTTAACAGCGGAAATTGAAAAGCTGGAATCACGTCTTTTAAAACTTGAGAAGGATATTTACGAGAATATCAAACCGTGGGACCGGGTTCAAATAGCACGCTATGCTAGCAGACCGACTACGCTTGATTATATTCCATTATTGTTCACAGATTTTTTTGAATGCCATGGTGACCGAACATTTGGTGATGATGAGGCAATTGTCAGCGGGATTGCCAAATTCCATGGTCTTCCGATTACGGTTATTGGGCATCAGCGGGGAAAGGATACGAAGGAAAACATTCGCCGCAATTTTGGAATGCCGCATCCCGAAGGCTATCGTAAGGCACTTCGATTAATGAAACAGGCTGAAAAGTTTAATCGCCCAATCATTTGCTTTATTGATACAAAGGGTGCATATCCAGGAAAGTCTGCAGAGGAACGCGGACAAAGTGAAGCAATTGCCCGAAATCTATTGGAGATGGCTGGATTTACTGTACCCATTATTTGTATTGTCATTGGTGAAGGCGGAAGTGGCGGTGCACTTGCCTTAGGAGTTGGAAACCATTTACACATGCTTGAAAACTCAACATATTCGGTTATCTCTCCGGAAGGTGCTGCTTCGATTTTATGGAAGGATTCAGCTCTTGCTAAACAGGCTGCTGAATCAATGAAGATAACAGCGCCTGATTTGAAGGAACTAGACATCATTGATTGTGTTATTCCAGAGGTAAAAGGCGGTGCTCATAAGGATGTGAAGGAGCAGGCGTCCTATATTGAAAAGGTGCTCCTGGATTCCCTTAAGGAGCTTAAGAAAATGGATAAGCAGCAATTAGTTGAGCATCGTTATAATAAGTTTAAACGAATTGGTGAAATTTCGTTTTTAAAAGACTATATCGGGGTAAATTAAAAACGTACTGTATAAGTACGTTTTTTTATTATTTGGTTCTAACTCAGCATTATGCGATAACACATCCTCTCCTTAGGATATCAAACAGAAGATGTTGTTTAACCGCTTTCACTTTAATGACAATTCCGCCTATTTTGGTGAATGCATAGATTCTGTTGAGATATAGGATTCTTCATGCTATTTTAGTACTGTCCGATTTTTTTTTATTAAATAAATGGTATTCGTCGAAATTTTTTTAATTAAATGTTCTATCTATTTTGATAACTTCTTGATAAAGTATTGGTAGGAGGTAAAACACATGAAAAGAATTGGTGTATTGACAAGCGGTGGAGATGCTCCAGGTATGAACGCTGCTGTTAGAGCGGTGGTTCGTAAAGCAATTTACCATGAAGTAGAGGTATATGGAGTCATTGGTGGTTATGCAGGGTTAATCAATGGTAATATACAAAAGTTAGAATTGGGTTCAGTTGGTGATATTATTCACCGTGGAGGTACTGTTCTTTTATCAGCAAGATGTGATGAATTTAAGACAAGAGAGGGACAGCTAAAGGGTGTTGAGCAATTAAAGAAATTTGGAATTGAGGGCTTAGTAGTTATTGGCGGCGACGGCTCTTATAGAGGGGCACAGGCTTTGACTTCCCACGGTTTTCCATGTGTAGGTGTACCTGGAACAATTGATAATGATATTGCTGGCACACAGTATACGATTGGTTTTGATACTGCCTTAAACACTGTCATTGATGCAATAGACAAAATTAGGGATACAGCTACATCACATGAACGGACTTTCGTTATTGAGGTAATGGGCCGCAATGCAGGTGATATTGCTCTTTGGGCGGGTCTAGCAGGTGGAGCGGAAACCATTCTAATACCTGAGGATCATTATGATATGAACGAAGTTTGCGAACGGCTTAAAAAAAGCAAGGAACGTGGAAAGAAACATAGTATCATCGTTGTGGCTGAAGGTGTGATTAGTGGAGTCGAGTTTGGTAAAAAAATAAAAGAGATGACTGATTTTGATACTCGTGTCTCTGTGCTGGGTCATATGCAGCGCGGTGGATCTCCATCAGCATTTGACCGTGTGTTAGCGAGCCGTCTTGGTGCACGTGCAGTAGAATTAATACTGGAGGGTAAAGGTGGCAGAGCTGTAGGAATTCGAAATAATCGCGTAATCGACCATGATATTACTGAAATTCTGGAAGAAGCTCATTCACTGGATTTTAACCTATTGAAGTTGTCAAAGGAACTATCTATTTAAAAGCTTTATATACATATCAGGAGGTTTATTGCAAATGAAGAAAACAAAAATTGTTTGTACGATTGGACCTGCAAGTGAAAGTATTGAAATACTGACAAAGCTAATAAATGCCGGCATGAACGTTGCCCGTTTAAACTTCTCCCATGGAAATTATGAAGAGCATGGTGAAAGAATTAAAAACATTCGAGAGGCTGCAAAGAACACTGGCAAAAATATTGCTATTCTTCTTGATACAAAAGGACCGGAAATTCGAACACATAATATGGTCAATGGAGCAATTGAATTAAATGCTGGGACTACAGCGATTGTTTCAATGACAGAGGTTGAAGGAACTCCAGAGATGTTCTCTGTTACATACGAAGGGTTAATTGATGATGTAGAGGTTGGCTCTAAGATTTTACTTGATGACGGTTTAATTGGCCTTGAAGTAGAGAAAATTGATAAACCGAATGGCCATATCCATGTAAAAGTTTTAAACAGCGGAACATTAAAAAATAAAAAAGGTTGTAATGTTCCTGGTGTATCGGTTAAATTACCGGGTATTACACAAAAAGATGCAAATGATATCCTATTTGGTATCGAACAAAATGTGGATTTCATAGCAGCATCTTTTGTACGTAGATCCTCTGACGTTCTCGAGATAAAGAAACTTCTCGAAGAAAACAATGCAACACATATCCATATCATTCCTAAAATTGAAAATCAGGAAGGTGTGGATAATATTGATGAAATCTTAGAAATCTCCGATGGTTTAATGGTTGCCCGCGGCGATTTGGGGGTAGAGATTCCGGCAGAGGAAGTTCCGCTTGTACAAAAGAATCTAATTAAAAAATGTAATGCCTTAGGTAAACCGGTTATTACAGCTACACAAATGTTAGATTCAATGCAAAGAAATCCGCGTCCAACACGTGCAGAGGCAAGTGACGTGGCAAATGCAATTTTTGACGGTACGGATGCTATTATGCTTTCAGGTGAAACGGCAGCTGGCTTATACCCGCTTGAAGCAGTAGAAACAATGCATAAAATTGCTTCACGTGCAGAGGCTGCATTAGATCATAAAAAACTATTATCTAACCGTAGTAAAGATAATGAACATACGATTACAGATGCGATTGGACAATCTGTTGCCCATACAGCATTAAATTTAAATGTAAATGCCATTATTACTTCGACTGAAAGTGGACATACAGCGCGAATGATTTCTAAATACCGTCCGGAAGCGCCGATTGTTGCAGTAACGGCAAATGATCATGTCTTAAGAAGACTTTCTCTTGTATGGGGTGTATATGCACAGCTGGGTCAAAAATCAAATTCAACAGATGAAATGCTGGAAAATGCAGTGGATGAAAGCTTAAAAAGCGGATTTGTATCACATGGTGATTTAGTTGTTATTACAGCTGGTGTTCCTGTAAGCGAATCTGGAACAACAAATCTGATGAAAATACATGTTGTTGGTGATATTTTGGCAAAAGCACAAGGAATTGGCCGCAAATCAGCCTATGGAAAAGTAGTGATTGCCAAAAGTGCAGAGGAAGCGCTAAATAAAGTAAAAGAAGGTTCGATTCTAGTTACAATTGGTACTGATAAGGAAATGGTACCTGCGATTGAAAAATGCAGTGCCCTTATTACAGAAGAAGGCGGTCTTACAAGTCATGCAGCTGTTGTTGGCTTGAACGTGGGTATTCCTGTATTGGTAGGGGTTGAAAATGCAACAGGTATATTAAAAGAAGGTCAAGAAATAACGGTCGATGCTCAGCGCGGTGTCATCTATAATGGACATGCAAGTGTGCTATAATTAGAAGACAGGGAGGGGATTGTTCCCTCCCTTTTTATTTTTCAAATTTATAGCGGAGTGTGAAGGTATCTGATGAGAGTATTGATCCTGTTATTTATTTTGATTCCGGCTGCAGAAATAGCGGTACTTCTCTTATCTGGAAATACAATCGGGGTATGGCCGACCGTTGCGCTTTTAATAGCAACAGGGGTACTAGGTTCGTATTTGGCTAAAAAGCAAGGAATGGATACGCTTAGAAAAGTACAGGAGCAGCTTCAATATGGACGAATGCCTGGGGATGAAATACTCGATGGAATCTGTATCCTTCTAGGTGGTGTCATGCTGCTGTCACCCGGTTTTTTAAGTGATATTTTTGGTCTACTATTATTGCTTCCTCCTTCAAGAGCAGCGCTCAAGCCTATCATTCTCAAGATGCTTAAGAAGTGGATGAACAGAAGGACAATTACGATAATTAGATAACCAAAAGAAAAGAGGGTATATTACCCTCTTTTCTTTATTCGCTTATTTCTTTTCCTTTAATAAAGGTCCATAAATCCCTGAAAACATTTGCTTTGTGTAAGGTTGTGAGGATAACCAATGTAACGGGACCAACTATCAAACCTAAAAATCCAATCAGCTTAAATCCTACAAACAAGGCAATCAGTGTAGCCAGCGGATCCATGCCAATACTCGATGAGAGTACCTTTGGTTCCATAATTTGACGTTGGACAAGGACGACAATGTAGAGAACTCCAAGACCAATAGCTAGATTGATATCTCCCGTAATGACTTCATAAATGATCCATGGAACAAAGATCAATCCGGTGCCTAAATAGGGCAGGATATCGACTAGTCCGGTCACAAGTGCAATTGTAATAGCATAGTCAACTCGTAAAATTAACAAACCGATTAAAATAATAACGGTTGTAATGGAGATGAGGGTTAGCTGTGCTTTAATAAAACCAAAAAGGGCTTTTTGTAAATCCACTACCACCTTTTGACTGCTTGATTTAGCTCGTGTTGGCAGTATACGTCCGGCACGTGCTTTTAAACGATCGAAGTCCTTGCTGATAAAAAAAGTAGCCATTAGTGAAAAAATTAATACGGTTGCCGCATTAGGAAACCATGAAATAATTGTTGGAATGAAACCGAAAAAATGCTGAATGAAATTTCCAAGGTTTGTCCCTATCGTACTGCCTGCATTTTGAATATTTTTCATGATGGTGTCCTGCTGTCCAGATCCTAAGCTGTTAAAAAGACTTGTCAGTTGATCATAAATAGGTATGATCTGAGAAGCGATTAAATGTTCAATGTAGCTGATTAAGGTATCTAATTGATCTGGTACTACCTTAGCTAAGTAATCTGCTCCAGTTACCAGTTCCGCAATCAGAAGAGTAATGATTCCGGCAAAAAAGGCAAAAACGAGAATGAGAGCAATTAAAACGGCCAGTGCCCGGGGCATTCTTCCTTTTTTCTGCAGAAAGTTAACAAATGGATTCATTAGAAATGCAATAGCCAGTCCAAAAATGAAGGGATAGGTAATTTTAGACAGGTAATAGACGAGCAGCAGCGATCCAATAATGACCCCGACAACTAGCAAAAAACGAAAGGTTCGATTGACATACATTCGGTTCAAATGATTCACCTCTTTCATGAAATCAGGCTCGCAGCAAAACGGAAAAAATTTATTGCTCCGATAGAAAATCTGCCCCCAAAATGGGGATAGTAAGATTAATCTTAATACGAAAAGAATCTGTATAAAGATTCATATAACTTCGTTAAATGTTCTTAAAATTTGAACGCAGTCTAATGCATTAGACTTTTTTGAAAAGAAAAATTATGATAATATAATATAGAATCGTTGAAGGGAGAACCTCGATTGATTTCACAAGCTACCTTCTTTTTATTGCTATTATTAGTTATTGCTTTAATTGCCAAAAATACATCACTTATCATTGCAGTTTTTGTACTAATGATAATGAAACTAATTGGTTTTGATGGAAAAACATTTTCTTATTTGCAGTCAAAGGGAATTAATTGGGGTGTAACGGTAATAACGATTGCTGTGCTTGCTCCTATTGCAAGCGGTGATATTGGATTTAAGGATTTAACAGCAGCTTTTAAATCTCCATATGCTTGGATTGCATTGATTTCAGGAATTGCTGTTGCCTTATTGGCAAAAGGCGGAGTCACCTTATTGGCGAAGGATCCACATATCACTACAGCGCTTGTTTTAGGTACAATTCTTGCAGTCTCCCTGTTTAAGGGGGTTGCAGTAGGTCCTCTAATCGGCGCAGGGATTGCGTATTTAGCCATGAAAATACTCGAAATATTTTAATATGTTTTCCAGAAAAAATATTTTTTTTGAATTTAAAATTCTTTTCGTTCACAAAAGTCTGATAATTGTTTATAATAATAGTTGTATAAGTTGTGTCTTTTCTTTGTCATCTATATTGTAAGCATTTTCTTTTTGCAAAAATGAACACACGCTCAATTAGAAATTTTTAACTACTAATCACGTAGGTTATTATCGACTGCTCTCAGCAGCCGATTTCTTACTAAGGAGACGATTGTACGTCTCCTGAATAAAATTCAGAAAATTCTTTCTGATAATTCTTGTTTTTTTGAATAGAATGTTTTACAGAGATCTGGGTATGGGGAATTTTTGTTTTATGGGGAATTTATTTAAAAGGAGAGGATTTTATATGACAGTAACACGTGGTCTTGAAGGGGTAGTTGCAACATCCTCCTCAGTTAGTTCAATCATTGATGATACGCTTACGTATGCAGGATACAACATTGATGACTTAACAGAGAATGCTAGTTTTGAAGAAGTTGTTTATCTTCTTTGGCATAGACAACTCCCTACTGCGTCACAATTAAAGGAATTAAAACAGCAATTGGCTGATAATGCTGATTTACCTCAAGCTATTCTTGATTACTTTAACATGTATCCAATTGAGAAAGTACATCCAATGGCTGCTCTTCGTACTGCAGTATCACAATTAGCCCTATTTGATGAAGAAGCAGATACAATGGACAGTGAAGCAAACTATAGAAAAGCTGTCCGACTACAGGCGAAATTACCAACGATTGTTGCGTCCTTTGCCCGTATTCGAAAAGGTCTAAGTCCTGTAGCACCAAGAAAAGATTTAAGCTTTGCAGCTAACTTCCTTTACATGTTGGATGGAAAAGAGCCAGATGTTATTGCAGAAGAAGCTATGAATAAAGCTCTAATATTACATGCTGACCATGAATTGAATGCGTCTACATTCACTGCTCGTGTATGTGTAGCGACATTATCAGATGTATACTCTGGCGTTACAGCTGCTATTGGTGCATTAAAAGGTCCTTTGCATGGCGGTGCAAATGAAGCAGTTATGAAAATGCTTACAGAGATTGGGACACCTGAAAATGTAGATTCGTATATTAGAGAGAAGTTAGTGAAAAAAGAAAAAATTATGGGCTTTGGACATCGTGTATATCGCCAAGGTGATCCTCGTGCAAAGCATTTGAAATTAATGTCAGAGAAATTAACTAAGCTGACTGGTCAGCCACAATGGTATGACATGTCAATAAAAATTGAAAATATTGTAACTGGCGAAAAGAAATTACCACCGAACGTGGATTTCTATTCTGCATCTATGTACCATAGTTTAGGCATTGACCACGATTTATTCACACCAATATTTGCAGTAAGCCGCGTATCCGGCTGGCTTGCACATATACTAGAACAATATGATAATAACCGCTTAATCCGTCCTCGTGCAGAATATACGGGACCAGGAATGCAGGTCTATGTACCAGTAGAAAAGCGTCAAGAATTATAAGAATCCCAGTAATTTATAGATTTTTCGATATTTTTCACCAAATTCTTTCAATAAGTTTTTACATTTATATAAAAAATTGGTTTAATAGTAATGTTAATAGTATTTGGTAGGGGATGGCTGGAGACTGAAGTGATGTATTTACTAAAAGTTCACGTCAGTCTCTTCCGGCCCATTTTAACCCGTGCCTAAAATTTGGAGGGAGATTTACATGCAAGGCGAGAAAATCACAGTAACAAATGGAGTACTAAATGTACCAAATAATCCAATTGTACCATACATCGAAGGTGATGGAATCGGTCCTGATATTTGGGCTGCTGCATCAAAAGTTCTAGATGCTGCTGTAGAAAAAGCTTATAATGGCGAACGTAAAATTGAATGGAAAGAAGTTCTTGCAGGGGAGAAAGCTTTTAATCAAACTGGCGAGTGGCTTCCACAAGAAACATTAGATGTAATCAGTGAGTACCTGCTTGCGATTAAAGGACCATTAACAACACCTGTAGGTGGAGGAATTCGTTCTCTAAACGTGGCACTGCGTCAACAGTTAGATCTATATGTTTGCTTGCGCCCAGTACGTTGGTTTGAAGGCGTTCCTTCTCCAGTAAAACGTCCTCAAGATATTGACATGGTTATTTTCCGTGAAAACACTGAAGATATCTATGTAGGAATTGAGTATGCTCAAGGCACTGATGATGCTAAGAAATTAATCAGCATTCTACAAAACGAATTTGGAGTAAACAAAATCCGTTTCCCTGAAACTTCAGGAATTGGTATTAAGCCTGTTTCTAAAGAGGGTACAACTCGTCACGTACGTGCTGCTATTGATTATGCAATTAAAGAAGGCAGAAAATCAGTAACACTTGTACATAAAGGTAATATCATGAAGTTTACTGAAGGTGCATTCAAAAACTGGGGCTATGAAGTAGCTGAAACAGAATATGCTGATAAGGTATTTACATGGAATCAGTACGACAAGATCAAAGAAGAGCAAGGTGTAGAGGCTGCAAACAAAGCACAAGCTGATGCAGAAGCAGCTGGCAAAATTATCGTTAAAGATGCAATTGCAGATATTTTCCTACAACAAATCTTAACACGTCCAAGTGAATTTGATGTTGTTGCAACATTAAACTTAAATGGAGACTATATTTCTGATGCACTTGCTGCACAAGTAGGTGGAATTGGTATTGCTCCTGGAGCAAACATTAACTATGTTACAGGACATGCTATTTTTGAAGCTACACACGGTACAGCTCCAAAATATGCTGGCCTAGATAAAGTTAACCCTTCATCAGTTCTTCTTTCTGGTTGTTTATTACTTGAACACATCGGCTGGAATGAAGCAGCAAACATGATTACTAAATCAATTGAAAAAACGATTGCATCTAAAGTTGTAACATACGACTTTGCCCGTCTAATGGAAGGTGCAACAGAAGTAAAATGTTCTGAATTTGGTGACGAACTAATTAAGAACATGGAAGCATAATAGCAAGTCTGTCATTAGAACCGAATCTGGTTAGAATAAAAGTATAAACGCCTTACTCTTGATGGGTAAGGCGTTTAAGCTAAAAACTGGTAATCAGTATGTGAATATGTTTATATAAAGATGCACGATTGCTGCTTTAATATTCTAAAAATTTAGAGTATTATAGAAGTAAGCAAGCTACATATTGAGGGGAGAGGTTTAACAAATGGCAATAACACGTAGAAAAGTATCTGTAATTGGTAGTGGCTTTACAGGAGCAACTACAGCATTATTCCTTGCACAAAAAGAATTAGGTGATGTAGTATTAGTAGATATCCCACAGATGGAAAATCCTACTAAGGGAAAAGCGTTAGATATGTTAGAAGCAAGTCCTGTACAAGGCTTTGATGCTAACATTATAGGCACATCAGACTATAAAGATACAGAAAATTCCGATATTGTAATTATTACAGCAGGAATCGCGCGTAAGCCTGGTATGAGCCGTGATGACTTAGTGCAGACAAACCAAAAAGTTATGAAGGCTGTTACGAAAGAAATTGTTAAATATTCTCCAAATTGTTATATTATTGTTTTAACAAACCCAGTTGATGCTATGACTTATACAGTTTTTAAAGAATCAGGATTTCCAAAGAACCGTGTAATCGGACAATCAGGTGTTCTTGATTCAGCACGTTTCCGTACGTTTGTTGCAGAAGAATTAAATCTGTCTATTAAAGATGTCACTGGTTTTGTATTAGGTGGACATGGTGATGATATGGTTCCGCTCGTGCGTTATTCTTATGCTGGCGGCATCCCGCTGGAAACTTTAATCCCTAAAGACCGTCTAGATGCTATTGTTGAGCGAACTCGTAAGGGTGGCGGTGAAATTGTGAACCTGCTTGGGAACGGAAGTGCCTACTATGCACCTGCTGCATCCCTAGTTGAAATGACAGAAGCAATTCTTAAAGACCAACGCCGTGTACTTCCAGCAATTGCTTATTTAGAAGGAGAGTACGGCTATAATGGAATTTATTTAGGCGTACCAACGGTTATTGGAGGAGATGGAATTGAGCAGGTCATTCAGCTTCAACTAACTGAAGAAGAAAAAGCTCAACTTGATCGTTCTGCTGAATCTGTAAAAAATGTAATGGCTGTTTTAGCTTAATGAAGAAATGGAAATTCGGGGAAGAGATTCCCCGAATTTTTTTGTGCGAAAAATTATATTCCTCCTAATATGACAGCCCATTCTCCGGGAGTGGTTGTTTGCAGGTGGAAGATTAGGTATTGTACATGTCTTTTTTTTATGTGTATAGTAGTAAATAGGATACGTTAGCTTTTATTTGGATGATAAGGGGTTTTCTAATAGTATTCTATAAACGGAGGATAATATGGAAAAAAAAGTGCTTGTCGTCGATGATGAAAAATCAATTCTTACACTAATTGAATATAATCTGCAGCAGGCAGGATTCGAAGTAATAACTGCAATGGACGGGGAAGAAGCGAAAAATATTGCCTTACAGGAGAATCCTGATTTAATTGTTCTTGATTTAATGCTCCCAAAAATGGATGGTTTGGAGGTCTGCAAGCAGCTTCGTCAGCAGAAAAACTTCACACCGATCCTAATGCTGACTGCAAAGGACGATGAATTTGATAAGGTCCTGGGTCTTGAACTAGGTGCAGATGACTATATGACAAAGCCATTCAGTCCCAGAGAGGTCGTTGCGCGCGTAAAAGCAATTTTACGGAGAACACAAATACAAGCAGAGGTATCTGAGCAGAATGCTAAAAACGATTTAGATCAAATTGTTATCAATCATTTAACGATTTATCCTGAACAATACGAAGCGTATTTTGAGGGGAATTTACTAGAATTAACTCCAAAAGAGTTTGAATTATTATTATATTTAGCGAAAAATAAAGGGCGGGTATTAACGCGTGATCAGCTTCTAAGTGCTGTTTGGAACTATGATTTTGCAGGTGATACACGGATTGTGGATGTGCATATCAGTCATTTACGGGAAAAAATTGAAAAGAATACGAAAAAACCTGTTTACATTAAGACTATCAGGGGCTTGGGCTACAAGCTTGAGGAGCCAAAAGAGGAATGACAAAGTTTCGTACGAAGCTTCTATTAACTCTTATTACACTTCTTATTATTGTATTAATTTGTCTAGGTCTTATCCTAGGACAGTTATTTAAATATAATTATATAAAAACATTTGATGAACGGTTAAAGAAGGAAAATGCTCTTGTGGCTTCTTTTATCGAAGATCATGGTAGCATTGATGAATTTAGTCGAGCAAGAGTTAGGACTATTAGTAACGAGTTAAATGCAAGAATAGCTGTCATAGATCAAAAAGGAAACATTATGTATGACAGTGGTGAACTGGATCAAACCGGTAATGTCAATTACAAGAATGTAATCCATGCAATTATTGAAAAGGATACGGATTATGTTAACGAATTAAATCAACAAACAATAGTAAATGATTTTCATATCAAGTATTATTGGAAACCAATCAGCATTGATGGTGATAAAAAAGGGTATGTACTTCTTAGCACAAAAATGACAGAGCTAAAAAAGGCCTATTCTCAAATTTGGTGGTTATTATTTATCTCCTTTAGTTTTGCTTTCATTGTTATTTTTATCCTTGGACGCATGATTATGAACCGCTACACAAAGCCGATTGAGAGAGCGACAAATGTTGCATTTGAATTGGCAAAGGGAAATTATCAAGCTAGAACCTACGAAGATCAAGTTGGAGAAATTGGGATGCTCAATTCTTCATTGAATATTTTAGCCCGCAATCTCCAGGATATGAGAAAGTCGCATGAAATGCAAAAGGATCGGCTAAGTACACTTATCGAAAGTATTGGAAGTGGCCTGCTCCTTATTGACAGCCGGGGTTATATCAGTTTAATTAATCGTGCGTATAAGGATATTTTTGCTGTTAAACCTTCTGAATATTTATATCAGCTCTATTATGAAGTGATCGAGCATCGAGAAATAAAAAAAATGATCGAAGATATTTTTATGACGGAACAAAAAGTGAAAAAGCAGGTGGTCATTCCACTCAAAATTGAAAGGCGTCATTTTGAAGTATATGGCGTACCAATTATCGGAACGAATGATGTTTGGAAAGGAATTCTGCTTGTTTTTCATGACATAACAGAAATAAAGAAATTAGAACAAATGCGTAAAGATTTTGTAGCCAATGTATCACACGAGTTAAAAACACCGGTTACTTCTATAAAAGGCTTTTCGGAAACACTTTTAGATGGAGCCATGGAAAATAAAGAGACGTTGGAAGCATTTTTAACTATCATTTTAAAAGAAAGTGACAGACTGCAATCTTTAATAAATGATCTTCTAGAATTATCTAAAATTGAGCATGAGGGCTTTAGTTTGTCACTACAGACCTTCAATTTAGTCGACTTGCTGCATGATGTGATGAGAATCATGGAAGGTAAGGCTAAGGAAAAGAATATTACGATTTTGTTTGATTCACACCCAAATGAATTATTTCTTGAAGGGGATATTTATCGATTAAAACAAGTGTTTATTAATATCATTTCTAATGCAGTTTTGTATACTCCTCAAGAAGGAAATGTAACGATTAGTATGGAAGAACAAAACAAAACTGTAACCGTGCATATTAAGGACACCGGGATGGGAATAGAGGAGAAAGAAATTCCTCGTATTTTTGAACGGTTCTATCGTGTTAATAAGGCAAGGGACCGAGATTCAGGGGGGACAGGATTAGGGTTAGCGATTGTTAAGCATTTACTAGAGGCTCATAAAGGGAAAATTACAGTAGAGAGTGAAATCGGTAAGCATACTACATTCAGTATTGAGCTGTATAAAGATTTTCCGCATAAATAAGGAATAAATGATAAATCTTTACATATCGTTAACATATCATTTATAGGGGCTTAACATTCGTTAGCTATTATTATTTATGAAATACCCCTTCATCCAAAGGAGCCAAAATAAAAGAGACGGAAGCAGCAGCTTTCGTCTCTTTTATTTTGTAAAAGGATAGCATGTCTGAAACCTTTCTTCAATATAATCGTAGATACAGTTATAGATACTTTCTGAGAAAGGGTGAGAACATGGTAAGTCTAAAAAGGATATATATGGCTGTGGGAGCTGTCTTGCTTATTGTCATTCTAGCGTTAGCAGCGTTTACAACATGGTATACCGTAGATGAATCAGAACAAGCTGTTATTCTAACATTTGGTGATGCCAAGGAAGGTATGAGTGAGCCCGGATTACATTTTAAATTACCGTGGCCGATACAAAAGGTAGAGAAACTATCAAAAGAAACGTTTAGCCTGCAATTCGGTTACCAAGAAGATTCGGGTAAAGTGAAGGAATTTCCAGCAGAGACAAAAATGATTACTGGTGATGAAAACATCGTTTTGGCAGATTTAGTTGTTCAATGGAAGATTACTGAGCCAACTAAATTTTTGTATAACTCAGTTGATCCAAAAGAGATTCTCTATGATACTACATCAGCATCCCTACGAAGTATCATTGGAAGTTCGAAGATTGATGACGCGTTAACCTCAGGAAAAGCTGAAATTGAAGCAGATGTAAGGGACTTATTATCTAACTTAATAAAAAAATATGATATTGGAATTTCTATATTAGCAGTGAAGCTGCAGGATGTAGAGCTTCCAAACGATGAAGTTCGCAAAGCATTTACGAATGTAACAGATGCACGGGAAACGATGAATACGAAAATCAACGAAGCAAAAAAATATGAGAATAAGAGATTGAATGAAGCTGAAGGTGAAAAAGAAGCGATTATATTAAATGCTGAGGGAGATAAAGCAGAGCGTATAGAAAAAGCGCGTGGGGACATAGCAGTTTTCGATAAGCTATATGAAGGGTATCGAACGAACCCTGATATTACACAAGAACGTCTGATTCTCGAAACATTGGAGCAGGTCCTTCCTGAAACGGAAGTATATATCATGAACGATGATGGCAACACATTAAAGTACTTCCCAATTCGTCCTCTCGAACCGAAAGCTGAAGAAGATACGAAGAAGGGAAGTGAAAGCAATGGCTGATGAAAAAATCATAAACATGAAAGAAAAGGGCGGTAATTTTCAGTGGAGAGGCTACACAAAAATAGGCATCTTTTTTGTTATCCTGATTGCGCTTTTAGTATTTATCCTCGCCAATGTTTTTGTTGTCAAAGAAGGTGAGTATAAGGTCGTCCGTCAATTTGGGGAAGTAGTAAGGATTATTGATAAGCCAGGATTAAACTATAAAATACCTTTTATCCAAAGTGTTACCTCTTTACCGAAGTATCAAATGATCTATGATGTAAAAGAAGCGGAAATCAATACGAAAGATAAGAAAAGAATGATTATTGACAATTATGCTGTTTGGAAGGTTGTTAATCCAAAGCTGATGATTTCGAATGCAAGAACGATCGAAAATGCAGAAAGCAGAATGGAAGAGTTTATTTATTCGGTTGTTCGTGCAGAGCTTGGACAGTTAAATTATGACGAAATCATTAATGATGAAAAATCATCGCGAGGCTCTTTAAACGACCGAATTACGGAGAAGGTTAACGAATTTTTGGCGAATGATAAATATGGAATTGTTGTTACAGATGTTCGAATGAAAAGAACGGACTTACCTGAGGAAAATGAACTTTCTGTATATACACGGATGATTTCAGAACGTGAATCGAAAGCGCAGGAATATTTGTCAATGGGGGATGCTGAAAAAAATAAGATAACAGCTCAAACAGACAAGACCGTACAGGAAATGCTGGCAACAGCAAAGGCTGATGCAGAAACCATTCGAGGGCAGGGTGAAGCGGAAGCGGCTTTAATTTATAATCAATCCTACTCGAAAGATCCTAATTTCTATTCTTTATTCCGTACATTAGAATCTTATAAAAAGACCATCAATGGTGAAACAGTACTTGTATTACCTTCTGATTCTCCATATGCCCGTTTATTAATGGGTGCTTCAGAATAAGTAAATAGTTCCATGCAAATAGCCGTTATTTTCCTTTCCTTATTCAATCATGATAAACTAAGGAAAGAAAATAATGGCTTTTTTTACTTTAAAAATAATAAACACTTGTGCTTTTAATTTCAGGCTGTGTTAAAGCACAAAGTTGATTGGAGTGGAAGGCACGCAGACTCCTCGAAAATTCTATCGAATTTTCTCGTGCGTGGGCGGATTCAAGGAAGTAATTCAATGTCCTGCGGGAGAAGCGAGACAGTCGAGACCCCACAGACACGAAGTGTCGAGGAGGCTCGGCGGTCGCCCTAAGGTGCGCGAAGTTTCTTGAACGGAAATCAACGAACATAATTTAACAAAGCCTAATGTAAAGGAGTTATTAAATGACAAAGAAACTTGTGTTAATTGATGGAAATAGTATTGCGTATCGCGCATTTTTTGCTTTACCACTATTACATAATGATAAGGGAATACATACAAATGCAATTTACGGATTTACGATGATGCTGATGAAAATTTTAGAGGAGGAAAAACCTACACATATATTGGTAGCGTTCGATGCGGGAAAAACAACGTTCCGCCATAAATCCTTTAGTGAATATAAAGGCGGCAGACAGAAGACACCGCCTGAATTATCGGAGCAGTTTTCGTTTATCCGCGAGCTCTTAGATGCATACCGGATTTCAAGATATGAGCTTGAAAACTATGAGGCAGACGATATAATCGGTACCCTTGTCTTACAGGCTGAGAAAGAGGGCTATCAGATAAAGGTAATTTCTGGTGACAAGGATTTAACGCAGTTAAGTTCGACTCAGACAACCGTCGGAATTACAAAAAAGGGTATTACAGAGATTGAAGAATACACTCCGGAACATATCATGGAAAAGTATGGTCTAACGCCTGAACAAATCATCGATATGAAGGGCTTGATGGGAGATACTTCAGACAATATCCCTGGTGTTCCTGGTGTAGGGGAAAAAACAGCGATCAAGCTTTTAAAGGAGTTTGAAACACTAGAGGCTTTATTAGCATCTATTGATAAAGTAACTGGCAGTAAATTAAAAGAAAAACTGGAAACCTATAAGGAGCAGGCTTTATTAAGTAAAGAGCTTGCCACCATTATGCGGGAAGCACCGGTTGAAGTTAAATTAGATGAAATTGAATATGAGGGATTTGAAAAGGAAAAACTGAGCAGCTTGTTTAAGGAGCTTGGTTTCCAGTCGTTATTGGACAAGTTTGGTGAGGAGCTATCTGATACGGAAACTTTAGTATTGGAGGATATTGAATTTGAAGTGGTTACGGAAGTAAGTGAAGATTTGTTTGCGAACCATAATACCCTTTATGTTGAAGTTCTTGAGGATAATTATCATTATGCCGATATTATTGGTATTTCGTTAGTAAATGAAAAAGGACACTTTTTTATTCCAACGAATATTGCACTGGAATCATCTGTTTTTAAAGCATGGGCAGAAGATGAAGAAAAGAAGAAATCGGTTTATGATGTGAAACGGTCTGAGGTATCGTTACGTCATCATGGAATCCATTTGAATGGGGTTAGCTTTGATTTATTAATTGCCGCCTACCTTGTTAATCCATCAGAGACAATCACAGATATTGCTTCGGTAGCAAGCCGGTATGGATTTTCTGCCATTCAATCGGATGATGTCTTTTATGGAAAAGGAGCAAAACGAAGAATTCCAGAGGAAAAGGAGCTTGCCGAACATCTTGTTCGTAAGGCATTGGTGCTTTATGATCTCGAAGATAAACTTGAGGATGAGTTAAAAGAAAACCAGCAGCTTGAACTATACCATGATCTTGAAATGCCGCTCGCTTTTATCCTTGCAGATATGGAATCGCAGGGTGTAAAGGTGGACCGTGACCGCTTGAGCGGTATGGGAGAAGAGTTGAAGTCAAGATTAAATGACCTTGAGGAGCTGATTTATACTTTAGCCGGAGAAGCATTTAATATAAATTCACCAAAGCAGCTTGGCGTTATATTATTTGAAAAGCTTGGACTGCCTGCTATTAAAAAAACGAAAACAGGCTATTCCACTTCTGCAGATGTGTTAGAAAGATTAGAGGATGACCATGAAATTATCAGGCAGATTCTTCTTTTCCGTCAGCTTGGAAAATTACAATCCACCTATATAGAGGGACTGCTAAAAGTCATCAATCCGAAAACAGACAAGGTTCATACTATTTATAACCAGACATTAACACAAACAGGACGCTTAAGCTCGACGGATCCAAATCTCCAGAATATCCCGATTCGCTTAGAGGAAGGCAGGAAAATTCGTCAGGCCTTTGTGCCTTCTGAAGAGGGCTGGGTCATTTTTGCGGCAGATTACTCACAAATTGAGTTACGGGTTCTTGCCCATATTGCCGGCGACGAAAAGCTGATTGCTGCCTTTAAAGAGGGTATGGATATCCATACGAAAACGGCAATGGAAGTATTTCATGTAAAGGCTGACGAGGTTACATCGAATATGCGCAGGCATGCAAAAGCAGTTAATTTTGGAATTGTCTATGGGATTAGTGATTACGGATTAAGTCAAAGTCTCAAGATTTCCCGTAAGGAAGCAGGGAATTTTATCAATCGTTATTTGGAAAGTTATCCTGGTGTAAAAGAATACATGGATGAAATTGTGAAGGATGCTAAGCAAAAGGGATATGTATCGACGCTGATGCAAAGGCGAAGATATCTACCGGAAATTACGAGTAGAAACTTTAATCTACGGAGCTTTGCAGAGCGAACAGCTATGAATACGCCAATTCAAGGAAGTGCGGCTGATATTATTAAAAAGGCCATGCTGGATATGGCAGAACGTTTACAGGATGAAAGCTTAAAAACTCGTTTATTACTTCAGGTACATGACGAATTAATCTTTGAAGCACCGCCAGAGGAAATTGAGAAATTGAAGAAGATTGTCCCTGAGGTTATGGAGAATGCAATTGAGTTGAAAGTACCGCTGAAAGTAGACTATGCATTCGGTCCAACCTGGTTTGACGCAAAGTAATTAGAAAAGCGGAGGCGCCTTGCCCAGCCGCGACAAGCTTAAGACGCTCCGGGGAGAAGGTTGTTCTTTAACCTTCTCATCGGAGTGGCTTAAGACCTCGAGCGGCTAGGCGCCGGAGCTAGATCAAGAAAAGCGGAGGCGCTTGAGCTAAATCAAGGTATTCGGAGACGTCTTGCCCAGTGCTAGTAAGGATAGAAGGGAGGGAGATAATATGCCGGAGCTTCCTGAGGTAGAGACAATCAGGAGAACATTGCTGCATCTGATTTTGGGAAAGAAAATACAATCAGTTTCTGTCTTTTGGCCAAAAATTATTAAATTGCCGCTTGAAGTTGAACAGTTTACAGATGCATTAATCGGGCAAACCATCGAGGATATCGGGCGACGAGGAAAATTTCTTGTTTTTTATACTGATGTATATGCGCTTGTATCCCATTTAAGAATGGAAGGCAGGTATACTGTGGAACAATCAGATGAACCTGTTGATAAGCATACCCATGTTATTTTTCATTTTACTGATAGAACTGAACTGCGATATCGTGATGTGAGGAAATTTGGTACGATGCATCTTTTTCGAAAAGGAGATGAATTTCATTCACTCCCATTAGCTCAGCTGGGGCCTGAACCGCTCGAGGATACATTTGATATTAACGAGTTTAAACGTAAATTGGCAAGCAAGAAACGAAACATCAAATCGGTGCTATTGGATCAAACGGTCTTAGTCGGGCTTGGAAATATTTATGTGGATGAAGCATTATTTAAAGCCCGCATACATCCGGAAAGAATGGCACAGTCGCTTTCAGATCCAGAAATCCATGTTCTTTTCGAAAGTATTGTTGAGACATTATCAGAAGCAGTGAAAAAAGGTGGAAGTACGGTTCGTACCTATGTGAATTCACAGGGAGAAATGGGTATGTTTCAGTTAGAGCATAATGTGTATGGCCGTAAAGGTGAAGATTGCAAGGTCTGCGGAACAGAACTAATTAAAACAGTGGTAGGAGGAAGAGGTACAGTCTTTTGTCCCAACTGTCAAAACCTAAAAGCGTAGACGCCTTGCCCAGCCGCGACCAGCTTAAGACGATTCGAGTGATATATATATATTTATCTATTAACATTGGAAATGCTCCTTTCATAAACTATGATAGTTGTTTATGCAGGAAGGAGCTAAATCCAATGGTACACACACTCTCACTTTTATTGTTAGCATTAGCTGTAAGCTTAGATGGCTTTAGTGTTGGTTTAACTTATGGTCTGAGGAAAATGCGAATTCCTTTTAAGTCGATTGCAATTATTGCCTGCTGCTCGGCAGTGACCTTGATGCTTGCCATGCTGATGGGGCATTTGCTTGAGAAATTGATGTCACCTGCATTCGCAGAAAAAATAGGTGGCATTATCTTAATTGTTCTAGGTTGTTGGGTTATTTATCAGTTTTTCCGGCCTGAGAAAGAAAAGGATACCCTGCCACATCAAAAAGTAATTATCAATTTTGAAATTAAGTCGCTTGGTATTGTAATCAATATATTAAAAAAGCCAATGGTAGCAGATTTTGATAAATCAGGGACGATTACAGGAGTTGAAGCCTTTATGCTCGGCCTTGCACTTTCACTGGATGCATTTGGAGCAGGGGTGGGGGCTGTTATGCTTGGGTTTTCACCAATCTATTTAGCCTGTGCGGTCGCATTTTTAAGTTCAGGTTTAGTGTTTTTAGGGATGAAACTAGGAACGAGCCTAACTAAAAATGCATGGGTGCAAAAGTTTTCTTTTATTCCCGGTATTGTCCTGATTATCATCGGACTATTAAAAATTAAGATTTAACAGGGGATGGATACTATATATGGCAATGATTATCGGACTTACCGGCAGTATTGCAAGCGGTAAAAGTACAGTTTCAGAGATGATAAGGAATTTAGGGATAACAGTCATTGATGCAGATATTGAGGCGAGGCTCGCTGTTGAAAAGGGCGAGGATGCTTATCATAAAATAGTTGATCATTTTGGGCAGGCCATCCTTCTCGAGGATGGCTCCATTAACCGTGCCAAATTAGGTGATATTATTTTTAATAATGAACAGGAACGTATGGTATTAAACGGGATTGTTCATCCAGCGGTTAGAAATAGAATGGCTGAAAAGCGAGAGAAGGCTGTCAACAGAGGAGAATCGTTAGTTGTTATGGATATTCCTCTGTTATTTGAGAGTAAATTAACGAAAATGGTTGATCGAATAGTATTGGTGTATGTAGACGAAGAAGTGCAATTATTTCGTTTGATGAAAAGGAATCAATATTCAAAGGAAGAGGCACTTGCACGGATTCAATCGCAAATGTCTTTACGTGAGAAGAAGGAACTAGCAGATGCAGTGATTGATAATAATGGGTCACTTGAACAAACAGAACGGCAATTATATAACATTCTAAAGGAATGGGGATTCAAAAAAGAGGGCTGACACCCTCTTTTTTTTATGGGGTTAGGACCCAGCTTTTCCACCTTAAGACAAAGCGTGCAAGGGAGATAAGTGAAAATTTAAAAATGTTAACAAAATTATCCTTAAACTTGTCACAAATGGAATGTAATGTGTTATACTATTTACATATGAACAGTCAAAAGTATAACATTATTGTGGAAGGGGCCGAATTATGAAGGCAAGAATAGCAATTAATGGTTTTGGAAGAATTGGACGAATGGTTTTTAGAAGAGCAATTATCGATAATAATCTTGATATAGTAGCGATTAACGCAAGTTATCCAGCGGAGACACTTGCTCATTTAATAAAGTATGACACAAATCATGGACCATTTGCTGGAGAGGTTAAAGCAGAGATGGACGCCATTGTTGTGAATGGAAAGCGCGTTCAATTATTAAGCAACCGTAACCCAGAAGAACTTCCGTGGAAAGATTTAAAGATTGATATTGTTATTGAAGCAACAGGAAAGTTTAATGCCCGTGATAAAGCGGCGCTTCATTTAAATGCGGGGGCAAAAAAGGTCATACTAACAGCACCTGGTAAAAATGAAGATGTTACAATTGTAATGGGAGTTAATGAAGATACATTAAATATTTCAGAACACGATGTTATTTCAAATGCATCATGTACAACGAATTGCTTAGCACCAGTTGCTAAAGTACTTGATGAGAAATTTGGCATCGAAAATGGATTAATGACAACCGTACATGCTTATACAAACGATCAAAAGAATATCGACAATCCTCACAAAGACTTGAGAAGAGCTCGAGCATGCGCTCAATCGATTATTCCAACATCAACTGGAGCGGCGAAGGCATTATCACTTGTGCTGCCACAATTAAAAGGCAAGCTTCATGGTTTGTCATTACGTGTTCCAACTCCAAACGTTTCATTAGTTGATTTAGTCGTTGATCTGAAGCAAAAGGTAACGATTGATGATATCAATAATGCCTTTAAAGAAGCCGCGGAAAATGAATTAAATGGAATTTTAGATATCACAGATGAGCCATTAGTTTCGGTTGATTTCAATACCAACCCACACTCAGCTATCATTGACGGTTTAACGACTATGGTAATGGGGTCGAATAAAGTAAAGGTACTCGCATGGTATGATAACGAATGGGGTTATTCTTGCCGTGTAGTAGATTTAACAAACTATGTAGCTAAAAAGCTATTAAATTCATCAATTGTTAACTGTTAAATAAATAAGTGTATCGTTTCAAAGGGATTGGCTCATCGGAGTTAATCCCTTCTGTTTGTCTATAAACAATCATATGATGTTTTTTATATTTGGTGCAGGGCTCTTTTTTATGTAAAGCTTCTCTTTTTATTTTTTTAGAGAATTTGCCATAATTAAAAAATAGAAAAAGGAGTCCAGCCTCTCTTTTTTATTCATCATTTTAAAATGACTTGTACAAGGTTCATCTTTTTAATAAGATAGTAGATAGGAAATTAAAGTCGGAGCTGATTGTATGAAATGCCCTTCATGCCAAAATAATAATTCTCGTGTTGTCGATTCGCGTCCTGTAGATGATGGACGTTCCATTCGACGACGAAGAGAGTGTGAAAGATGCGGTTATCGTTTTACGACATTTGAAAAAGTTGAAGAAAGTCCTCTTGTTGTTGTTAAGAAGGAAGGCACAAGAGAGGAGTTTAGTCGAGAAAAAATGCTGCGTGGATTAATAAAAGCATGTGAAAAAAGACCTGTTGCTTTAAAACAGCTGGAGGATCTTGCTTCAGAAGTGGAAAAGGAATTGCGTAACCAAGGGGTTTCTGAAATCAAAAGCGATGAAATTGGTGAAATGGTAATGGAAAGATTAGCCAAAATCGATGAGGTTTCATATGTCCGGTTTGCTTCCGTTTACCGCCAATTTAAAGATATCAATGTGTTCATTGATGAATTAAAGGAATTAATAAAAAAAGAGCAATCTTAACTATGCCTTAATTTAGGCAAGGCGCCTGCGCTTTTCTTTGAGCTGAAGAGTATTCTTTGGCTCTTTTTCAAATTAATCATGAAAGGTTGACAGTCATGACTCAACATTGGCAAGAACTTTTACCTATTGATCGATATGTCGTCACTGCCAATGGTCTATTGCATGATTATGATCGAAAGGTACTTACTTTTCTGTACCAGCCGTTAATCGGTGCAAACTGTGTAAGTTTGTTTATGACCCTATGGGCAGAGCTGGAGGAAAACCGTCTTTGGTCAGAATCTCATTCACATCACAGCTTAATGAATTTCATGGAAATGAACCTAAAGGCTATTTATGAAAATCGTCTAAAGCTGGAAGGCATTGGGCTGCTAAAAACATTTGTTAAAAAAGATGAAGACCGAAGATCATTCATTTATGAATTGCAGCCTCCGTTGACACCGGAGCAGTTTCTGTCAGATGGCATGCTTAATATTTATCTCTATCGAAAAATTGGTAAATCTCAATATTCAAGAGTGAAGCGGTTCTTCACTGAGAAAACAATCCAGGATTCAGATTTTACACAGGTAACTAAGGAATTTCAGGATGTTTTTTCTTCAGGTCATCCCATTGTTCCTTCCTATGATGAAGAAACACGGCAGGATACTACTATCTCTAATGATGATCGTTTTATTGGGCGACAGGAAGGAAACAGTATTAAAGCTGAACCAAGTGATTTCAATTTTGACTTACTTTTAGCCGGTCTACATGAAAATTTAGTCACAAAAAGCGCCTTTACACACCAAGTAAGGGAAGCTATTAAGAATCTGGCTTTTTTATATGATATTGATGCACTGCAAATGAAGAATATCGTCATAAGTGCAATCACGGAGAACAATGAAATTGATCTTGAGGAACTTAGAAAGTCAGCACGGGATTGGTATCAATTTGAACACCATGACAAATTGCCAGCTCTCATTGAAAAAACGCAGCCGGTGATTTATCAGACCTTAAAGCAGGAGCCTGAAACAAGGGAAGAAAAGTTAATTCATTATTTTGAAACGGCTTCGCCGCTCCAATTTTTACGAGATATCAGCGGCGGTGCTGAACCCTCAAAGGCTGACGTGAAAATTATTGAAGATGTTATGTTTCAGCAAAAGTTAAATCCTGGTGTTGTAAATGTATTGATTGATAATGTGATGCGTAAAACGGATATGAAGCTAACCAAAAATTATGTAGAGAAGATTGCCAGTCATTGGGCGAGAAAAAATATAAAAACAGTTAAAGATGCGATGGAGTTAGCGAAGCTGGAACATCGCCAATATGCTGAGTGGGCAGAGGCGAAGAAAACGGGCAAGCAGTCTGCTTCGAAAAAGAAAACAAATAGAACCGAAGTAATACCGGAATGGTTCGATGGTGATGAAAAAGCAGGTACTGCAACACCAAGTAAGAAAGCCGATGCTCAAGAGATAAAGAAATTAGAAATCGAAGCCATGCTAAAAAAACTTCGACCAGATTAACCGGCTGTTTAGCCGGTTTTTTGTCTAGTAAAAAAGCACCTGCACTTTTATAAATGCTTGCTTCTAATTTGGTCAAGTTCCCCATATACATATAAACAGAGATATGTAAAGGGGGGATACGGTTGATTGAAATCCATTTCCAGCATAAAGAGGATGCTAAGAGGTTGTATGGTTTTTTACAACAATTATTAGAGTACGAGTCATTTGCTAATTATACTCTTCATTATGAAGATTCACATATAGTTCAATGCAGGTATACGGAAGAAACCTGTTATGTAGAAGGTCAGAAAGCTTTTTTTCAATGGGTAAAAAAGTCCTTATGTCAATTTATGCTGACAGTTAAATTAAATGATTGGTTAAGACATATCTTAGCAACACATTATCATTATCGTGATGAAGAAGAGCAGCAGCAGATTATTGATATTGTACATTCCGTATTAGAAGGCAAACTGGAAGAACTAACGGTATTTCTCCCGGAAATGAAAATAAAGGATTATCTTTCAAACCTTATTAATGATTGGTTTGAAGAGCATAGCAGGTTATTTTCCTTTGACTCATTCACGACCTTTCGATTGCGGAATTTCTTCAATGAGTTAAGAAAATATGTTGAATTATCACTTGACGAATATAAGATGGAGCAGGAATATCAAATGTTTATTCAAACGCTTCGGGAATTTTTAATGAATAGAGAGCCTAAATTGAAGCAGCTTCATTTGTTATTTTCTGATGTGATTACTTTTTTTAATGAACAGTTTGAAGAGATAAAACGCGGGGATTTAACCAAAATGGTTGACCGGCGGCTGCTAATCAATCATCCGGTTTATATTGATTCGATTACGATTGCGCCATTATTATCCATAGCACCGTCAAGGATTTATCTTTATACAGATGACCCTGATCAGCCGATTGTCAGAACCATCCGAAACATTTTTGAGGAACGGATTATTAGTAGGCCTCTTGCATCAATTGAAGAATATAGGAAACAGTATGGTGCTTCTTTCGACAAAAAAGTATAAAAGTCCTTGATTTTAGAAATATTAATTACTATAATACGTACATAGATAGTTAACAGTATGCAGCATTTGAGAGCAATACTGTAGTACTTTTCAATATTAAAATGTGATGATGAGGACAAGAGTATTCTTTTACGGTTTATAGAGAGGGAAGGCCAGGCTGAAACCTTCCTAACACGGAATGATTACTTACCACCTCTAAACTTCTACCGGGAAAAACGAAGCCAGGAAGAAATAACTGCAGCTGCCGTTTGAGTATCGGAAGACGGAAACAAACCGTTATCTTACTACGAAGTCATTTTTTACTATGGTATAAATGAGAAGTAGGGTGGAACCACGTGTATAACAGCTCGTCCCTTTTTTAGGGAGGAGCTTTTTTATTTTTACATAAGCACTTTACAAGGAGGAATAAATATGTCAGAGGTTGTGAAAATTTCGTTTCCAGATGGAGCTGTAAAGGAGTTTCCAAAAGGAACCACAACAGAAGATATCGCCGCTTCTATTAGTTCAGGATTAAAGAAAAAGGCGCTTGCTGGTAAGCTTGATGGTGTCATGTATGATTTAAAACGCCCAATTGAACAAGATGGTGCGATTGAGATTATTACACAGGATCAGCCTGAAGCGTTAGAGATTCTTCGTCACAGCAGTGCGCACTTAATGGCACAGGCGGTTAAACGACTTTATAAAGATGTTAAGCTTGGTGTTGGACCTGTTATTGAAAGCGGCTTTTATTATGATATTGATATGCCGGAATCTTTAACACCAGAGGATCTGCCGCTTATCGAAAAAGAGATGAAGAAGATTATCAACGAAAATCTTCCAATTATCCGTAAAGAAGTGAGCCGTGCAGAAGCGATTCAGATTTACAAGGAAATCGGTGATGAGTACAAAATTGAGCTTGTTGAGGCTATTCCAGAGGATGAAACGGTTACAATGTACGAACAGGGCGAATTCTTTGATCTATGCCGCGGAGTTCACGTTCCATCAACAGGAAAATTAAGAGAATTTAAACTTTTAAGCATTGCAGGTGCCTACTGGAGAGGTGACAGCGATAATAAAATGCTGCAGCGTATTTACGGTACTGCATTCTTCAAAAAAGAGGATTTGGACGAGCATCTTCGTCTCCTTGAGGAAGCGAAGGAACGTGACCACCGTAAAATTGGGAAGGAGCTAAACTTATTCGCTCATTCACAGCAGGTTGGACAAGGTCTGCCATTGTGGCTTCCAAAGGGTGCCACAATCCGTCGTATTATTGAAAGATATATTGTAGACAAAGAGGTCAGCCTAGGCTATGATCACGTCTATACTCCGATCATGGCGAATGTTGAGCTTTATAAAACTTCAGGTCACTGGGCTCACTATCAAGAAGACATGTTCCCTGTCATGGAAATGGACAATGAGCAGCTTGTTCTTCGTCCAATGAACTGTCCGCACCATATGATGGTTTATAAAAATTCTATGCACAGCTATCGTGAACTTCCAATCCGTATTGCTGAGCTTGGAACAATGCACCGCTATGAAATGTCCGGAGCACTTTCCGGCCTGCAGCGTGTTCGTGGTATGACGCTAAATGATGCCCATATCTTTGTCCGTCCGGATCAAATCAAGGAAGAATTCAAGCGCGTAGTGGAGTTAATTCTAGAAGTGTATAAAGACTTTAATTTCACAGACTATTCATTCCGTTTATCCTATCGTGATCCTGAAAATACTGAGAAATATTATGATGACGATGAGATGTGGGAAAGAGCGCAAAGCATGCTGAAGGAAGTTATTGATGAAATGGGCGTTGACTATTACGAAGCAGAAGGGGAAGCAGCTTTTTATGGACCTAAGCTGGACGTTCAGGTAAAAACTGCTTTAGGAAAAGAAGAGACCCTTTCTACAGTTCAACTTGACTTCTTGCTGCCTGAAAGATTTGATTTAACATACGTTGGCGAAGATGGCAAGCCGCACCGCCCTGTTGTTATCCACCGCGGTGTCGTATCAACAATGGAACGATTTGTTGCCTTCTTAATTGAAGAATACAAAGGGGCACTTCCAACATGGCTGGCGCCTGTTCAAGTACAAGTCATTCCAGTTTCGCCGGATGTACACTATGATTATGCGAAAAAGGTTCTTGATCAGCTAAAATCACAAGGATTCCGAGTTGAGCTTGATGCCCGTAATGAAAAAATCGGCTATAAGATTCGTGAAGCGCAAATGCAAAAAATTCCTTATATGTTAGTTGTTGGTGACAAGGAAGTAGCAGAGGAAGCTGTGAATGTTCGTAAATATGGTGAGCAGAACTCTGAAACTGTGCCATTTGCAGACTTTGTCAGCGGACTTGAGGCAGAAGTGAAAAAATAATAATTTATTATTTTAGCTATGTTAAAGGACAATGTTAATTTTCCCCTGCATGTTGATTGAAGTGGAAGGCACGAAGACTCCTGCGGGAGAAGCGAGACAGGCGAGACCCCGCAGACACGCAGTGTCGAGGAGGCTCGGCGGTCGCCCGCGGAAAGCGAAGTGCCTGGAACGGAAATCAACAAACAAGGTTAACAGAGGTATTATTTATTAATTGTTGACTATATCCGAATGAGATAGGGAATAAATGGATGGTAAAAAACTATTGCAAGAAGTTCATTTATTTGTTAAGATTCTAACTGTTGTTATTTAAGACTAACTATTCCTTTGACATAACAATTCATTTGTGATATAGTTAAAAAGTTGAAATTGAATACTTTTAGGGATAAGAAGAAGCACCCGCTTCTCACCTGATTGACGCACCAGGCAGTTAACAGGTTTTGCGAAGACTTTTATTAGTGATGAACGGTTTCGTAAAGTGTGGGTGTATTCACCCGCACTTTTTTGTTGATTTTATAAATACCTGTAATCACAGGATCAGGTGATTCTTGACCTAAACTTTGTATTCTCATAAAACCCCGGAGGTGTTTAACTATTAGCAAAGATATGTTATTAAATGAGGGAATTCGTGCTCGCGAAATTCGTCTAATTGATCAAAACGGTGAACAGTTAGGAATTAAATCAAAAACTGAAGCACTTGAAATTGCTGCTCGTGTCAATCTTGATCTTGTTCTTGTGGCTCCAAATGCCAAACCTCCAGTAGGCCGTATTATGGACTATGGAAAGTTTAAGTTTGAACAACAGAAGAAAGAAAAAGAAGCACGTAAAAATCAAAAGATTATCAATATCAAAGAGGTTCGTTTGAGCCCGACTATTGATGAGCATGATTTCAATACAAAGCTTCGTAATGCGATTAAATTCCTTGAAAAAGGCGATAAAGTGAAAGCATCTATCCGATTTAAAGGACGTGCAATCACACATAAAGAAATTGGACAACGTGTGTTAGTCCGTTTCTCTGACGCATGTAAGGAAATTGCGACTATCGAATCGCATCCAAAAATGGATGGAAGAAGCATGTTCATGGTCTTAGCACCTAAAAACGAAAAGTAAGAGGAGGAATACCAAATGCCAAAAATGAAAACTCACCGCGGCGCTGCAAAGCGTTTCAGAAAAACTGGA
>Ga0180215_1000253_pt1 | contig 74703 bp, 75 predicted proteins | sample eDN3rd37CBELigBY_FD_128871 | JGI IMG/M metagenome (GOLD analysis project Ga0180215, IMG submission 128871) | Enriched backyard soil microbial communities from Emeryville, California, USA - eDNA 3rd pass 37_C BE-Lig BY (version 2) (version 2) | ecosystem: Environmental > Terrestrial > Soil >...
CCAGGTGCGCACCGATTCCACTCCGTAGCCGAGCTGGCGAGCGACCCGCTGCACTGTGCCCTGCTCGGTGCCCAGCTCCGCGCGCAAGGTGCGGACCATCCGCACCGCGGCGGCCTTCTCCTCCGGGCTATAGCGGCGTGTGGTCGGCTTCCCGGGCGACTGTTCCTTCGGCATACCTGCATCCTCGTTTCCAAGGTCAGGAGCCTCCGGGATTTCCAGGGCGTTTCAGGGTGACGAGTCGACAGAAGGTTCGTTGCGCAGAGACGAGTCGTTCAACGATTCGTGGAACGAAAGGGACGGGACAGGACAGGACAGGCCTGGAAAACAAGAGCAACCACCCACTGGGAGCGGCGGCGTGCACCCTGCGCCGAGCGTCCCGTGCTCCCAATGTGATGCACAACCAGCCCAGGGCGGCTCCCATCCGTTCCCTGATTTATGCGCCGACTGCTTGGAGCTGACGAAACACCACTCGATGAAGAACAACGGTAAGCCGGTGTGGCGAGGCGCTGGCCACAACCCGTACGAGGAGTACAGGTGACCACCAACCTCAATCCGCAATGCGACAGGTGCCTGCATCACTGGAATGTTCACGAACACGGCGGCCGATTCGCCTGCCTTGCCGCCGATGCGAACGGTCTGTGTCCGTGTCGGGGTTACGTCCACCTGGAGATCACCGATCCGATCGGACGATCGAATGACAAGGATGCCAATGCCTGACAATCCGTTCGCTGTAGTGATCACCTCCGTTGAGCGAGCGTGCCGCGACGATCGAGAGGGCGCGCTGAAAGTTCTCCAGTACGCCGACGTCCCGCACCAGCATCTCGCCCAGGCCGCCCTCATGGTGTTCTCCAGCGTGCTGGCGGGTGACGGTGCGGCCGCCCGGTACCGCGAGCTGCGCGCCAGGGTTCACCAGCTGGCTGTCGACGTCGGTGCGGGCGACGCGCAGGTGATCTTGTGTCTTGAGGTCCTCGCGGTAGCCGAGGCGCTCACAGGTGGGGACCCGGATCGTGCGAGGGATGTTGCCGATGGCTCGTCGTTCTCACCGCTCGACTATGCCTATGCCGCAGTGGCGTTCACCGGCCAAGCCATCAGCGGGTGGCTCGGCCCCGAACGAACAAGCGGTTTGTTCGCCGCCCTGCGGCGCGAGTATGGGGTGGAGGGTGCGGCGTGAGTCGCGCAGGATGCCCGAACGCCGCACCCGAGGGCACGCTTGGCCTGTTGGCCGCGATCCTGCGCCGCGCACCCAGGTTGCCGCGTGCGCTGTGCCGCGACACACCCCAGCTGTTCGACGTACCGACAGGTGTCCGGGCAGACATTGACCAGGCCCTCACGATATGCCGCGTCTGTCCAGAGTTCGGTCCGTGTGCCGAATGGGCACGCTCGCAGCCACGGCGCAGCTTGAGCGGTGTGGTGGCGGGTCGCTGGTACCCCACGAAAAACGGAGGGACACAGGATGACAAGCCCTGATTCAGACCTAACCGGCATCGGTGAGCCCTACGGCTTCGACGACGTCAGGGGCTGGCTCTGCTTCGCGGCGCTGCCAGCCGAAATCCAACGTCAAGAGGACCAGACGCAGAACTTCGATTACGAACGGCGGCACTGGCGGCCATCAGTGCACCGCACCCGCCCAGCGACCGAGGCAGAGAAGGCGCTGTTGACCTACCTCGGCTTCACCGTGCCCGAGGACCTGGAGACGATCGTGACCTACCCGTCAGGCGGTATCCGCAGACGCGAGTGGCCCGCGCTGGCCAAGCAACGAGAGGCGATGACATGACGAGCGGCATTCGCGGACACAATGACCCGGACCCGGACGCAGACGCCGGCCAAACCGACCAGGACACAGCCGAGGCACCCGAAACAACCGACGAGCACACCGACACCCAAGACGACCCCGCGCTTGAGACCGACCACGACGCAGAAGCCGGTGGTCGCCGGAACCGGGAAGCGCACTACCGCCGCCGCGCCCAGGCCGCCGAAGCCGAACGCGACCAGCTGCGCACACAAATCGATGCACTCCGCCAGGACGCCGTCAACGGAATCGCAACCGCCGCAGGTGTCGACCCGCGCCTCCTCACCGCCGCCGGTCACCAGCTGACCGACTTCCTCACCGATGACGGCCGCGTCGACCGGACCACAGTGACCGAGGCATGCGCCAAGGCGGCAGCGGAGTTCGGCGTGCGGCCCGGTCTGAGATCCAACCCTCAGCAAGGGGCGCGTGGAGTGCCCGCCAAGACGAACGGAGTCGCGGGCGTGATCAACGAGGCGCTGGGACGGTAAGCTGGCGATGCGGTTACCGCAGAGGCAGCGCCCACGGCACCGCAACACACGACCCCGACACGGGGCGACGGGAAGAGGCAGACGCCCACCCGAACGCAAGCAACACACGTTCACCTAGGGGTGTCTCGCTATGTCACTGAACACGACCAACTCTCACGGAATCGTCGTCCCCGAAACCCTCGGTGACCTCGTCATCGCCGCCGCCGCGCGCGCCTCAGTCGCAATGCGCGCCTCCACCGTGGTCACCACGCCCACCAAGGAATACCGCGTGCCGGTAATCACCGCGCTGCCGTCCTCAGCGTTCGTTGCCGAAGGGCAGGAGCTCGCGGCCGGAGACCCGACTGTCGACGAGCTCAACATCGTTCCGGCCAAGGTTGGCCACGTGGCCCCGCTCTCACGCGAGCTGGTCCGCGACAGCTTCGCCGAGGGCGCACCCGACATCGTCGCCACCGCGCAGGGCATCGACATCGCCAAGAAAGTCGATCAGGCGTACTTCGGCGGCGACAACCCCATCGCCAACGACGGCCTGGCCATCCTGGCCGATGTTCAGGAGGTCACGGCCGGGCCGTTGGTGAACCTGGACCCCTTCGCCGAGGCGCAGAGCCTCTCCGAGGACGTCGGCGGCACCATCACCTCGTTCGTGGCCTCACCCGCCAACGCGCTGCTGCTGTCACAACTCAAGAGGGCAGACGGATCGAATGAGCCGCTACTGCAATCCGGAGTACCCGACCCGACCGCGCCCATCACTCGACAGATCCTCGGCAGCCAACTGCTGGTGTGCCCGGCCGTGGACGACACCGTCATCTGGGCCATCCCCCAGGTGCACTCGCTGGTCGTCGTCCGCGAGGACGTGGAGACCGAAGTGTCGACCGACGTCTACTTCACCTCTGATCGAGTTGCCGTCAAGACGACCATGCGCGTTGGCTGGGGCTGGCCTCACCCCGGCGCAGTGGTGAAGATCAACGTCTCGACTGGCAGCTAGAAGCTGCCGCACCACCGGCTCGGGTCACTACTCCTTCCCGGGTCGGTGGGCGGCCCCAGGACCACGGCCACCCGCCGACATCGCCCGCCAGGCGGGCGGCCGTGCCCTACCTGCGTGTGCATGCGAAATCAGTTGAGTCGCAAGTTGTTTCGTTGGCCGAAAGTGATTGGCGCACACGGTGATTGACAGGCTGCTTGACCCAAGGGGGATGACCCTCCCCCGGCCCTCAGAGCGACGACCGGGACGGCCTCGCTCGCATTCCGCGCACTGCGGCCGGAATCCCCCAGGGTCACACCAGCCGAGCAGCGGACCCGCACCAATACGCGGCATAACCGCAGGTCAGAGGCTATTTTCAGGTTACCGAATCGCCTTGCCCGCCAACCAATGTCATGAGCGGGAACACCATTGTCCTCCAACGGATTTCGCGAGTGCAGGTCGTACAATCGCATCATGACGGGTGACCGATCGGCGGGTGCGAAGCTGCGTGCCAAGATGGACGCCGCACTGGTGGCGACCGGCATCGCGGGTGCGGAGTTCACCGAGCTGGAGACCGAGGCCATCGACGCAGCTTGCGCCGCAGCTGACCGGGCCGAGCAGTTGCAGAAGGTGTATGACGCCGAGCTGGCCGGGCAGTCCAGGCCGACGACGTTGGCGCGGTTGTCGGCGGAGATCCGCCATTGTGAGCGCCAGTCGTTGCAGATGCTGGAGCGAGTGCAGCTGATGCCGGAGCCGGTGAAGTCGGCTCGCCATCAGCGGGCGGCGAACGCCCGGTGGTCTCGCCGCGAACGGGTGAATCAGCCGGTGGCTGATGGTCATGTGGTGTCGATGCGATGAGGCAGAACATGGCCCGCGCGGCCGCCGAGCAGCGCCGCGATGGAGTCGGCCCGATCTACCGCCGTCTGCTGGCGACCGAGAAGGCGCAGGATCGCCGCTATGGGCGCATGGGCCGTCCGCGTTACCTGCTGGAGGCGCTGGAGCGTGGCGAGGCGGTGAAGGTGCCCGCCTGGAAGGTGCCGGTTGAGTTGCGGCCACCGGGCTGTGCCGACACGCTCGTCGTCACACCCGATATGTGACTCAGCGCTGGGCGTTCGGGTGGCGTTCGGGCTCACGCAGGATCCGGGTCCCGACGTTGGCGCGGGCCGCGCTGCGCCGGGCGCTCTTGTGTCGGTGACAGGCCGCGCACACCCCTTGCAGGTTCCAGTCCTCGTCCGGGCCGTCGTCGGCGGCATCAATGCAGTGGTCCACCTGTTCGGATCGCCCGGTGCAGACACCAGGGACCGCCAGCTGGCAGACGGGATCGCGGCGCAGGATGCGCCGCCGCTGCCGCTCGGGCAACCGCCTGGCACCCTTGCGGGGTGAATGTCGGCCAGCTGAGGGCCAGCCGGATCTGCGGGGCATGAGCCTTAGTGTGATCCCGCGCCACGACACCGGGCCCATTGCGGTCGGTCAGGGCTCCCAGTGCGGGCGGTTGGCCTTCCGCTCTGCGATGGGCCGAATCCGTTCTATCTCAGTGACGATCGCCTGCACATTGAAACGCTCGCCCCAGAAGACGATGTCGTTCGTCGTGTTGTCGTAGAAGCGGAACCGTTCTATCTCATCGAGCCCGACCACCAAGTCGGGCGGCCCGATCATGCGGTCCGCGATGTTGTGGCGCGGCGATTCGTTCCACCACCTCTCAAGGCGTTCGTCATAGTGCTCAAAGTTGTTCCGCATGTCTACGACTTTCAAAGGCGACGTGTCGTCCACGTCGAGGGATTTGCGTAGTGGCGCTCGCTCGGTCGCCCGGCCACCCTTCTGTCCCCAGAGAGCTTTCGCCGCGTTTGCGGCACCGGTGAGCAGGATCGGCACGCCTATCCACAGAGCGTCTTGGTCGAGCTCGCCGAGACCCCGGTTGATGACATGCGCACCGTGCAACGCCACCTTGCAGTTGTCGGCGACCTGGCGCTGAAACATGCGCAGGAGCATGTTGTCCACGCGGCGAAATTCTAGGCACTCGACCGCCGTGAATGCGTTGAGCGTTCGTCGAGGAGCTTGTCCATCACCGTGAAAGTGGGCGGCGGCCCACCCTGTTCGCGCACCGAGCTGCGCACGGCAGCGAGCAGTCGAAGTTCGGCGTCGATGGTGGCGAGGTCTCGGCGAGGCACGTACCCATCTTCTCGCGTCGGGCGGCGTGCCATGTGCGCATGTCTTAACGGCAAGCAGCTCCGGCGAGTCGGCTGCGCTTACGTCTGGAACTGCACCGTAACTTTGTACGGTGGGAAGGCTGCGCCAAGGCATCCAACAGGGGAGGTCACGATGCCCACGCCCGACAATCGGACACCAGCCGAGCACGACTGCGATCGGATTCTGTACTCCGATGAGCTCCGCCGTCTCGGCGGTGTGACGCAGGTTGTAGCGGTTGGTGAGACTCCCCTGTTTCATACGAGGCTCACACACACCCTCAAAGTGCAGCAGCTCGCGCGTCGCCTAGCCGAACACCTGGACCGGGATTCCGCTCAAGCGGAGCAGCTAGAGGCAATCGGTGGTGTTGACGTCGCGGCAGCAGAAGCTGCTGGTCTGGCGCATGATCTCGGTCACCCGCCGTTCGGACACGTCGGTGAGGAGGAGTTGAACGAGCGTTGCAGACACTATGGCCTCGATGGATTCGAAGGGAATGCGCAAACTTTCCGCATCTTGGCCAAGTTGGCAACTCATCCCGCCGTGGCTCGCGGCCAAGGTCTCGGCCTCTCGCCCAGGACGCTGTGCGCGGTTATCAAGTACCCCGAGCTGCGGGTCGGACAGCATGAGCACAACAAGAAGTGGAATGCGTACCCGACAGAACACGGCGAGTTCACCGCCGCGCGCGAAGCGCTTGGACTGGGAGCCGGTGAACGGAGCCTCGAAGCCGCGATCATGGACTGGGCTGACGATGTCACCTACGCATTCCATGACCTCGAAGACTTCATCCGAGCTCGTCACGTTCCGATTACCGCCTTGATCTGGAACGAGGACGAGCGCAACGCTTTCGTGGATGCTTCCTGGTCCAGGGTCGCGAAGAAGGCACCCACTGCTGATCGAAAAGCAGTAGTGGACCGGTTCCTAGGGCTCCTGAAGCTGGCCGGCTTTGGCACCGCCTATCGGGAGCGTGACTGGCTCCACTCGCGCGACATCCTGGACGGGTGCCGCTACCTCATCCACGAATACGTCTCCAGAGCCGAACTTGGTGAGAGGCCGGAACCCTTAGTGATTCCGGAGACCGTACGAGCAGAAGTCGAACTGTTTAAGCAGCTCACCTGGTACTACGTGATCTTCGATCCGCGCCTGGCTAGCTTGCAGCTCGGTCAGCAGACCATCATCAGGGAGCTGTTCGACAGCCTCCACCGGTGGCTCAAGAAAGCTGACCAGGACAAGATCCTTCAGCGCGTCCCGCACCGCCTGCGGTGGGCACTGGAACTTACCTACCTGGAAACCGAGTCGCGCTACTACGCATCGCGCGACGACGCTAGGTACGCGCGCGCGGTCGCGGACTTCATCGCGAGTCTGACCGAAGGGCAGACTATCGACCTTCACCGTCGAGTCGCGTCATCGACCGGCCAGTCTGTACTCGACCCCTGGATGGTCTATTAACGGGCGGCCACGCCCACTTCGCCATGTGTCCAGCGCAGGGTCCGGTCCACGGTCAGATCGACCTTCCCACCACGGATGAGTCTCATGATCGTGGTAGTGATGCTATGCAGGTCGTGTCCGTCGTCGGCTAGCTCTTGCAGTAGGTCGTTGAGAGGTGCGCCTTCATGGCCAGCACCTAGCAAGCGGTCACGGATCAACGCCACTAACGCCTCATCCACCTCAGTAGTCACACTAGATGCCGGATTTGAGAGAGTGCTGGTCAATTTGTCCTCCGGTTCCCCTGCCCCCTGACAGAGTCATCGTTGCGCACCCCACCGACAAAATCGGTCAGAACACGCTGTCGCCTTTGATTACGGTTTATAGAACTTTTATAGCGCGAGCCTAGTGCTAGCCGGTTACCCCGTCTCGGGAAGAACATTCATGGCAAGGAAATCCTTTCTCCGTTTCGCCTCCTACGCTCCGTTTTGGCTCCTGGGAGGCGGTTCTGACCTCGAAGTGTCCGTTCAGTCGCGATACGAGCCATCCACCGAGCGCACACAGAGTCTTAAGGCTATTGCCGTCTTGCCCGCGCCGGTGCCGCCGGAGACCAGGAACGCCAGCCGGGCGGCCACGATGTCGGCGAGCAGCGCGGCGGCCGCCGGGTCGATCGCGCCGGCGGCGGTGAGCGCGGCGAGGTCCTGCGTCGCGGGCCGCAGCACCCGCAGCGACAGGCAGGTCCCGGCGGGCGCCACCGGCGGCAGCACCGCGTGCAGGCGCACGGTGAACGCGCCGGCGCCCACCCCGGTGAGCTGCCCGTCGACCCAGGGTTGGGCGTCGTCGAGGCGGCGGCCCGCGGCCAGCGCCAGCCGCTGCGCCAGCCGCCGCACCGCATCCTCGTCCGGGAACCGCACGGCGGTGCGCCGCAGGCCGGTGCCGTCGTCGACCCACACCGCGTCCGGGGCGGTGACCAGCACGTCGGTGGTGCCGTCGGCGCACAGCAGCGGTTCGAGGGGTCCCGCGCCGGTCAGTTCGGTCTGCAGCAGCCGCAGCCCGGTCAGCACGTCGCGGTCGCCGATCAGCCCGCCGGACTCGGCGCGGATCGCGTCGGCCACCACCGTCGGCCGCAGCGGCGCCGATTCCGCGGCCAGCCGTTCGCGTACCCGATCGATCAGCGAGGAGCTCATCGGCCGCTCACCGCCGGATGGTGCCGCAGCACCGTGAGCACCCTGCGGGCCGCGGCCGACAGCGGGGAGCGCCGCGCCAGCCGTAGTCCGCCGCGTTCCAGGGCCAGCTGCACGCGGGGTTCGGGCCGCATCGCCGCCAGCAGCGGCAGCCCGACGATGTCGGCGACCTCCCGGGACCGCAGCCCGCCCGGGGCGGGGCCGCGCACCACGACCCCGGCGTTCGGGTTGAGGGCGGTCACCCACTTCGCCACGACGCCGCCCGCGGCGCACGACCGCACGTCGGCCGGCGTCACCAACGCCACCAGGTCGGCGGCCGCCAGCGCGGTCTCGGCGCAGTCGCCGGGGCGGCGCGGCACGTCGCACACCACGGTCACGCCGCCGCGGCTGCCCGCGTCGATCACCGCGCCCAGCGGTCCGGCGGGGACCTCGCCGTCGGTGCCCGCCCGGCCCGCCGACAGCACGGTGATCCCGTCGACGCGCGGCAGCGCCTCGCGCAGCGCCGGGAAGCTGATCCGGCCGCTACGCAGCCGCAGGTCCGGCCACCGCAGCCCGGCGTCGGCCTCAGTGCCCATCACCAGGTCGATGCCGCCGCCCAGCGCGTCGGCGTCGATGAGCAGGGCCTCGGACGCGGTGCGGGCCAGCGCGGCCGCGAACACCGTCGCACCCGCTCCCCCGCGGCTGCCGATCACCGCGGCCACCGCGCCGCGCCCCGCACCCGAGGCGTCGGCGGCCTCGGCCAGCTCGGCCATCAGCGCGTCCTCCCCGGCGGGCAGGGTCAGCACCCGCGCCGCGCCGATGGCGACCGCCGTCTGCCAGGCGGCCGCGTCGGGTTCGGTGCGGGTGACGAGAAACACGCGGGGCCGCCGCGGCAGGGCACGCGCGGCGCAGCGCCGGGCGGCCTCGGTGTCGACGACGACGGCCGCCGCGGCCGACCACACCGTGCGGTTGGACGGCTCGGCCGCGTGCACCACCGGGATGCCCGCGGCGGCGCAGACCCTGTCGACGTCGTCGCGCAACAGCGGATCGGAAATGGCGGCGAGGTGTCCGACTGGTGGTGTCACCACCTCAGGTTGTGGGCGGTGACAACAAATTGGCTACGGGCGAGCGTGAATCTGTGGATGAACTCGCGATTGTGGATGAACGCAACCCGCCAACGCGGCGAAAATAGTATTCCGCAACCAATTGAAATGGCGGCTTCTATCCCGGTTGCGAAAACGTCCCCAAAAAGAGGACGACCCCCGCCAGGGGGGGAGGAGGCGGAGGTCGTCGTGTATCAGCCCCGGGGGGTCGGGCTGATGCACCCCCGGCGTCAGCCGGGTAAGGCCCACTATACACACGCCTGAGGGCCTTCACGCAAGTGCCGATTGCTTACGAAACCACCACAGTTTTCAAATGTTTGCGGTCTGCGTCACGTGTCATAACCTGCCAATTTGTACAGACTGTCGGGAATTGTCACTCGGCGGCTTCTATGCTGGCGACGTGACCGCATCCGAGCCACCGGCCGACGGGCCGATTGCCGAGGGAAGTAGTCCGGCGCCCTCGCAACCCGTGCGCACGGCCGCCTTCTTCGACCTCGATAAAACGGTGATCGCCAAATCGAGCACATTGGCGTTCAGCAAACCGTTCTTCGATCAGGGGCTAATCAATCGGCGGGCGGTACTGAAGTCTTCCTACGCACAGTTCCTGTTCCTGATGTCAGGAGCCGACCACGACCAGATGGACCGGATGCGCACGTATTTGACGAATATGTGCGCCGGCTGGGACGTCGAACAGGTGAAGTCGATCGTCGGCGAGACGCTGCACGAGATCGTCAGTCCCCTCGTGTTCGCCGAGGCCGCCGAGCTGATCGCCGACCACAAGCTCTGCGGCCGTGATGTCGTCGTCGTTTCGGCGTCGGGTGAGGAGATCGTCGCGCCGATCGCGCGTGCGCTGGGCGCCACCCATGCGATGGCCACCCGGATGGTCGTCGAGGACGGCAAGTACACCGGCGAGATCGAGTTCTACTGCTACGGCGAGGGCAAGGTCGCGGCGATCCGCGAGCTCGCCGCCCGCGAGGGGTACGCACTGGAGCACTGCTACGCGTACTCGGACTCGATCACCGACCTGCCGATGCTCGAGGCGGTCGGTCACCCGGCCGTGGTAAACCCAGACCGCGCACTGCGCAAAGAGGCGCTCGCGCGCGGCTGGCCGGTGCTGAACTTCTCCCGGCCGGTGTCACTGCGCGACCGCATTCCGGCGCCGTCGGGAGCGGCGGTCGCCACTACTGCGGCGGTCGGCTTCAGCGCGCTGGCGGCCGGTGCGCTGACGTATTCACTGTTGCGCCGCTTCGCTTTCTAGCCTGGTCGTTCGCCTTCGGCGCCACCTGGCTTCCACTTAGCTGACGCCCCGTGCGTAACGATCCGCACACGCCGCGATTTGACCCTTGATGTGATCGCGGTCACGGGGTACAAAGGAGTCACGGAAGCTTGGTGAGGCCAAGCCCGAGTCGGAAGAGAAGACTCGGACTCCCGATCCCGGCTTCCCAGCACGGATCCCGGCACCCACGCGGAGCACATGCCGCGGAATAGGCAGAAGTGTTGCGGGCCTGCGTATTTGCGAAAAGCGGACGACATCGACGGCCCCTTGGGCGGGGTTGCAGTCGCAGCGCATCGACAAGACGCCGAGGCCGCCCACGCAACCCACGTGAGCACGCTTGGTAACCGGCGTCCGTGCTAGCGGGCGGCGAACCGAACTCGTTTCGGGGCGCCGCCCGCTTTGCGTTGCTGGAAAGCTACTTCGACGTGGCGTTGGTCGCGATCGACAACGCCTCACGCGCCCCCGCGTGCAGTGCACGGCATGTCAGCAGCAACCACGCGGTGAGCCCGTCGGGGGTGCCCGACGCGAAGCCCCGCGCGGCGGCGCGATAGTCGCCCGACTGCCGCATCCAGTAGACCTCGGGCACGCCGAGCCCGTGCGGGTCCAGGCCGGTGGTGATCGTCACCAACCGGGCGGCGGCCCGGGCGACCACCCCGTCGGCGGTGCCGAACGGTGCGAGCGTGAGCAGTTCACCGTGCACGACGCCCGCCAGCACCGGCGCCGGCACCCTGGTGCCGCCGGTGACGATGTCGGCCAGCAGCGCCAGCCGCTGCCCGATCTCGGGGTGCACGCGGGGCCGCCCGAGCCGGTCCTCGTCGGCGAGATCGGCGGCCGCCAGCGTGTGCAGCCGGGCCAGCGCCTGCAGCGGCGCCCGCTGCCACACCCCGACCAGCGCGGTCTCACCGCCCTCGACCGCCTCGGCGACGCGCAGCGCCCCGGCCAGCACCGGGTCGGGGGTACCGTCCTCGGCCAATTGCAGCGCACCCTCGTCGAGCACCGACGACGCCCGCGCCGCCCGCAGCGCGGCCTCGGCGGCGTTGGCCGGCCATCCACGCAGGTTGGAGCGGTGCCGGTGGGCTTTGCCGAGGGCCTCACGAGCCTCCTCGGCCGCCTCGGCGACACCGGGCAGCTCGGCCAGCGGCGCCAGCGGGTCTTTCGCGAAACCACCGGTCACGGTGGCCACGCTAGCCGACCGTTAGGCTCGCCGTTCATCACGCTCATCGCTGCGGAGTGACCGCCGACGGAGTCAGCTGTGACGGGGCGATGTGTTCCGCACCCGTGGTGACTACGCTCACAGCTATGACTGACACTACGGCGCTCGATACCCATGGTCCGTCCGTCTTTGCCCCGTCCCCGGAGTTCACGGCCAACGCGAACGCCACCGAGGACCTGTACCGCCTCGCCGAGAAGGACCGCTTGGCGTTCTGGGCCGAGCAGGCCAACCGGCTGACCTGGGACACCCCGTTCACCGAGGTGCTGGACTGGTCGGAGGCGCCGTTCGCCAAGTGGTTCGTCGGCGGCAAGCTCAACGTGGCCTACAACTGCGTGGACCGCCACGTCGAGGCCGGCAACGGCGACCGGGTCGCGATCCGCTGGGAGGGCGAGCCCGGCGACAGCCGCGACATCACCTACGCCGAGCTGCTCGCCGAGGTGTCCAAGGCCGCGAATGCGTTCACCGAGCTCGGCCTGACCGCCGGCGACCGGGTGGCGATCTACATGCCGATGATTCCCGAGGCGATCGTCTCGATGCTGGCGTGCGCCCGGCTCGGGGTGCTGCACTCGGTGGTGTTCGCCGGCTTCTCGGCCTCGGCGCTGCGGGCGCGCATCGAGGACGCCGAGGCCAAGCTCGTCATCACCGCCGACGGCCAGTACCGGCGCGGACAGGCGGCGTCGCTGAAGGAGTCCGTGGACGAGGCGTGCGCGGATCAGCAGTCCGTCGAGCACGTTCTCGTGGTGCGCCGCACCGGAATCGACACCCCGTGGACCGAGGGCCGCGACGTGTGGTGGCACGACACCGTGGAGAAGGCCTCGCCCGAGCACACCCCGCAGGCGTTCGACTCCGAGCACCCGCTGTTCCTGCTCTACACCTCGGGCACCACCGGTAAGCCCAAGGGCATCGTGCACACCTCGGGCGGCTACCTGACCCAGGCGTCCTACACCCACTACTACGTCTTCGACATCAAGCCGGAGACCGACGTGTTCTGGTGCACCGCCGACATCGGCTGGGTGACCGGGCACTCCTACATCGTGTACGGGCCGCTGTCGAACGGCTGCACCCAGGTGGTCTACGAGGGCACCCCGAACACCCCCAACGAGCACCGCCACTTCGAGATCATCGAGAAGTACGGCGTCACGATCTACTACACGGCGCCGACGCTGATCCGCACGTTCATGAAGTGGGGCCGCGAGATCCCCGACGCCCACGATCTGTCCAGCCTGCGGCTGCTCGGTTCGGTGGGTGAGCCGATCAACCCGGAGGCCTGGCGGTGGTACCGCGAGGTCATCGGCGGCAACCGGACCCCGGTGGTGGACACCTGGTGGCAGACCGAGACCGGCGCGATCATGATCTCCCCGCTGCCCGGCATCACCGCCTGCAAGCCCGGCTCGGCGATGCGCCCGCTGCCCGGCATCTCGGCGCGGATCGTCGACGAGGAGGGCGAGGAGCTGATCCCCGGCGCCGACGAGGATGAGCACGTCACCGGCTATCTGGTGCTCGACCAGCCGTGGCCGTCGATGCTGCGCGGCATCTGGGGCGACCCGGAGCGCTACAAGGACACCTACTGGTCGCGCTACGCCGACCGGGGCTGGTACTTCGCCGGCGACGGCGCCCGGGTGGACTCCGACGGCGCGATCTGGCTGCTCGGCCGCATCGACGACGTGATGAACGTGTCCGGGCACCGCATCTCGACCACCGAGGTGGAGTCCGCGCTGGTCGGCCACTCCGGGGTCGCCGAGGCCGCGGTGGTGGGCGCCAGCGACGAGACCACCGGCCAGGGCATCTGCGCGTTCGTCATCCTCGAGTCGCACGCCAAGGACAAGGGCGAGCAGATGATCGAGGAGCTGCGCGAGCAGGTCGCCAAGGAGATCGGAAAGATCGCCCGGCCCAGGGAGATTCACGTCGTTCCCGAGCTGCCCAAGACCCGCAGCGGCAAGATCATGCGGCGGCTGCTGCGTGACGTCGCCGAGGGCCGCGAGCTCGGCGACACCTCGACCCTGGTGGACCCGAGCGTGTTCGAGGCGATCAGGGCCGGCAAGTAGGCCGGCAGATCACGCGGTGGAACCGACCGGCACGAACCCCGTGCCCGGTCGGTTCTTCGCTGTGATGTCGGCCAGCTGGGCGTTGAACGACATCGTCACCGCCGGCGTGTGCAGCGGGATGTACTTGATGATGCAGGTCGGCAGCTTCTCGGAGAACGCGCCGTGGATCATGCCGACCAGCCGGTTGTTGACGGTCACCGGGGCGCCGGAGTCGCCGGGTTGACCGCACACCTGGCTGACGATCGTGCCGGGCTCCGGTCCGGGACCCCACGTCACCCCGCAGGAGTGGCCGGTGGTGCGACCCAGCTTGCAGGCGATCTCACCGGTGACCGGGTCGGGGCCGAGCCCGTCGATCTGGAAGCCGTTGACGTTGTTGGTGGGCCGGACCTTGGCCGGGTCGAACTCGATGACCGCGTAGTCCAGGGCGTCGTTTCCTGCGACCATCGTGCCCAGCACCCCGGCGGCCTCCGCACCCTCGGCCGCCACGGTGGCGCCGGGGCCGCCGCAATGCGCCGAGGTGAACCCGACCAGCGCGCCACGGGCGTCGTGCCCGATCGCGGTCAGGGTGCACAGCGTCTCGCCGTTGACGACCAGCCCGGATCCACCGCCGAGCGTGACCTGCTCCTGGGCCTGTGCGGGGCCGGTCGACAGCCCTGTCAGGAGGGCGAGAACGGCGGAGATGAACACGAGGCGGCGTCGGTTGGACCTCACCTGAGCAATACCCCTATCGCCAAGCCCGACCTGACTTGCCATGTACCAGACCAGTCTATCGTCGGCCGGGATCGTTTCCGCGCACGCCACATGGCAACATGAACCGCGACGACATCTGATGTGGAGGAATTGTCCGTGAGCGATCGCAGGAATGGCGTGCCGACCACCGTGACATCGATACCACTGGTGGACCCGCACGCCCCGAAGGCCGATCCCTCGATCGGAGACCTCGTCAAGGACGCGACCGCCCAGGTGTCCACGCTGGTGCGCGCCGAGGTGGAGCTGGCCAAGGCCGAGATCACCCGCGACGTCAAGAAGGGGCTCACCGGCAGCGTCTACTTCATCCTGGCGCTGGTCGTGCTGTTCTACTCGACGTTCTTTTTCTTCTTCTTCCTCGGCGAGCTGCTGGACCTGTGGCTGGTCAAGTGGGCGGCCTACCTGATCGTGTTCGGGCTGATGGTGGTCACCACCGGCGTGTTCGCCCTGCTCGGCTTCCTCAAGGTGCGACGAATCCGCGGGCCGCAGAAGACCATCGAGTCGGTCCGCGAACTGCCCGAGGCGCTGACCCCGGGCGGCGACAAGGGCAGGGATCTGGCGACGACGGACGGCAAACCGGCGTCGACGTCCGATCCGTCGGGCTGGTAAATGCCCCCACCCGCTCCGTCGGTTGTCCGCATCGACGGACCTTGGCGTCATCTGGAGGTGCACGCCAACGGAATTCGCTTCCATGTGGTTGAAGCAAACCCTGTTGAGGCAAACCCCGTTGAGGCAAACCCTGTTGAGGCAAACCCCGTCAAGGCGGATTCCGGCGAGGCGGACACCCATGACCCGGACCGGCCGCTGGTCATCCTGCTGCACGGCTTCGGCTCGTTCTGGTGGTCGTGGCGCCATCAGCTGCGCGGCCTGACCGGCGCCCGGGTGGTGGCGGTGGACCTGCGCGGCTACGGCGGCAGCGACAAGCCGCCACGCGGCTACGACGGCTGGACGCTGGCCGGTGACACCGCGGGCCTGGTGCGTGCGCTGGGGCACAAGTCCGCGACGCTGGTCGGTCACGCCGACGGCGGCCTGGTGTGCTGGGCGACGGCGGTGCTGCACCGGCGCGTGGTGCGCTCCATCGCGGTGGTCAGCTCCCCACACCCGGCGGCGCTGCGGGCCTCAGTGCTGCGCCGTCGTGACCAGGGCCGGGCGTTGCTGCCGTCGCTGCTGCGCTATCAGGTGCCGATGTGGCCGGAGCGGGCGCTCACCCGGCACAACGCGGCGGCGCTCGAGCAGCTGGTACGCAGCCGTGCCGGCGCCAAATGGCTTGCCACTGACGACTTCTCGGAGACCATCGGGCACATGCGCCGGGCCATCCAGATCCCCGGCGCGGCGCACTCGGCACTGGAGTACCAGCGCTGGGCGGTGCGCAGTCAGCTGCGCGCCGAGGGCCGCCGGTTCATGCGGCTGATGCAGCGGCCGATCAACCTGCCGGTGCTGCACCTGCGCGGCGACCGCGACCCGTACGTGCTGGCCGACCCGGTGTACCGGACCCAGCAGTACGCGCCGCACGGCCGCTACGTATCCATCGACGGCGCCGGTCATTTCGCCCACGAGGAGGAGCCGGCGGCGGTCACCGAGCAGCTGACCCGGTTCCTCGGCCAGGTGTACGGCTAGGGCACGCAGGCGCCGGTGGCGACGCGCTGGGTGGCGCCGAGCTTGGCCAGCTGCTGCGACACCTCGTTGGCGGTCAGCACGAAACCGGTGTCGGCGTCGTCGACGGCCGCGCCGAACACCACGCCCAGCACCCGGCCCTCGCGGTCGATCATCGGCCCGCCCGAGTTGCCTTGGCGCACGGTGCCCCTGATCGTGTACACCTCACGCTCGACGGTGCCGGTGCGGTAGATGTCGGGGCCGGAGAGCTCGATGATCTCGCGCACCCGCGCCGGGGTGGCCACGAAGTTGCCGCCGCCCGGGAAGCCCATCACGACGGCGTCGGTGCCGGTGGTCGCCGGGGTCTCGGCGAACTGCAGCGGGGCGGCGGGCAGGTCCGGCACGTCGAGGATCGAGATGTCGGCCTGCGGGTCGTAGGACACCACGTAGGCGTCGTAGGTCTGCCCGTCGATGTCGACGGTGACGCTCTCCGAGCCGGCCACCACGTGCGCGTTGGACATCACCCGGTTAGGTGCGGCGACGAAACCGGTGCCCTCCAGCACCTTCTGGCAGCCGGGCGCGACACCGCGGATCTTCACGACGCTGGGCCGCGTCGCCTCGACGACCGGGTCGGAGGCCAGCGCGGCGTCGGGGGCATCGACCGCCACGATCGGGGTGCGGCCGAACGGCTGCAGCACGTCGGGCAGCCCGGAGGTGTCCAGCAGTGCCGACAGCCGGTTGGGCACCGAGCGCAGCCACTCCGGAGCCACCCCGTCGACCTCTTTGAGCACCTTGGAGCCGCGCACCGCGGCGGCCAGGTTCGGCTGGTCCGACGACTGCAGCGGGTAGGTCAGCATCCAGGCCGCCACCAGCACCGCGACCATCTGGATCGCCACTCCGACCAGCGAGTCCACCGCCCGCAGGCCACGGTTGCGGATCGCGCTGCGTACCGCGCGGCCGAGCACCACGCCGGCGATCTCGCCGACCACCACCAGCGCCAGGATCAGAAACAGCGTCACGAACAGCTTGGTGCGTGGCCCGTCGATGTGGGTGACGATGTGCGGCGCCAGCAGCACGCCCGCGACCGCGCCGAGCACCACACCCAGAAACGACAGCATCGACCCGAGCGCGCCCGACCGCCAGCCGGAGATGCCGGCGACGAACGCTATCCCGAGGACGACGAGGTCCACCCACTGCGAGGAAGTCATGATCGGACTTCACCGTAGCCGTCTTCGTGGCCGACGAGCGCCATTGCCTGTTCGAGTTCGCGCACGTCGTCGGTGTTCCACGGCTGCGCCCAGCCCGCGACGTCGAGCAACGCCGAGATCACCTGGCCGGTGAACCCCCACACCAGCATCTCGTTGAGCAGGAACGCCGGGCCGGCGTAGCGCCGTCCGGCGCCGTTGCGGTACACCATGATCCGGTTCTCCGGGTTGATGAACGCGCGCAGCGGGACCCGCGCGACGATCGCGGTCTCGGCCTCGTCGACGACGGCCACCGAGCCGGGGTCCGGGGAGTACGCCAGCACGGGCACGACGTGGAATCCCGACGGCGGGATGAACAGCCGCTCCAGCGTGGCCAACGGGTGCAGCCGGTCGACGTCGACGCCGGTCTCCTCGTTGGCCTCGCGCAGCGCGGTCTGCACCGGGCTGTGGTCGCCCGGATCGGCCCGCCCGCCCGGGAACGCGGCCTGGCCCGCGTGGTGGCGCAGGGTGGAGGCGCGGACGGTGACCAGCAGGTCGACGTCGTCGGGCACCCCGCCGGACGGCGAGTCGGGCGGTCCGGAGAACAGCACCAGCACCGCCGCGTCGCGGCCGGGCGGCGGCGCGCCGAGTTGCCTGCGCTCCGCGGTGACCATCGCGTACAACTCGGGCGGCACCCGCCTGCGGTAGGCCCGCTGGACGTCGCCGGCGTTGTCGAGCAGCGGTTTGAGCCACGTCGGGGCGGCCTCGGGCCGCAGCCCGCTGCCCTCGCTGACCCAACTCACCCGGTCACTCCTATCTGCGGGTTCACCGCCGCGGCGATCTCATCGGCACTGGTGAACGGCCGCGGCAGGATGTCGGCCACGGTACCGTCCGCGCGCAGCACCACGGTTGCGGGCATGACGTTGGGTACCCGCAGCGCCGCGGCGATGCGCCGCCTGCCGTCCTGCAGTGTCGGCAGCCGCACGCCCAGCTCCGCAAGCCGCAGCAGGGCCGCGGTTTCATTCTCGTCCTGATGCACGGTCAGCACCGTGACGGCGGGCCCGACACGGCGCTGATACTCCGCCATCGCGGGCAGTTCCTCGGTGCACGGCCCGCACCAGTAGGCCCACAGGTTGAGCACCACGGCACGCCCGGCCAGCGCCTCGGCGACGTCGACGAGGGCGCCGTCGCCGACGCATTCGAGGGTGATGCCGCGCAGCGCCTCCGGTCCGGGTCCGGCGCCGGGGCCGGGGCAGGGGGCGAGGTCGGCGCGGGCGCGGGGCCCGGCCAGCGCCTCGGGGGTGTCGGCGTCGCGGCGGTCCCGCGCGGTGGTCTGCCTGCCGGTGTCGGGGGCGGGGTCGTCGGCCTCGAGTTCGGCCCACAGCGCCCAGCCCAGCGCCATCAGGATGACGAGGACGACGGCGGTCCAGCGGGTGGAGCTGCGCACGGCGGTGGTGGGCTACAGCCCGGCCAGGGCCAGCAGGTGGTCGCGTTCGGGGCCCTTGACCAGCGGCGCGGCCTGCAGGGGGTCGGTGGGGCCGATGCCGTACGACGGGCAGTCGTCGGCGAGCACGCAGACCCCGCAGGCCGGTTTACGGGCGTGGCAGACACGCCGGCCGTGGAAGATCACCCGGTGGCTCAGGTCGGTCCACTCCTTGCGCTCGATGAGCTCGGCGACGGCGAACTCGACCTTGACCGGGTCCTCCAGGTCGGTCCAGCGCCAGCGCCGCACCAGGCGGCCGAAGTGGGTGTCGACGGTGATGCCGGGGATGCCGAACGCGTTGCCGAGGATGACGTTGGCGGTCTTGCGGCCGACGCCGGGCAGGGTCACCAGCTCCTCGAGGGTTCGGGGTACCTCCCCGTCGAACCGTTCGACCAGTTCCTGGCCGAGCCGGATCAGCGAGTTGGCCTTGTTGCGGTAGAAGCCCGTGGGCCGGATGAGCTCCTCGAGCTCGGTGCGGTCGGCCTGCGCGTAGTCCAGCGCGGTCCGGTACTTCTTGAACAGCGCGGGCGTGGTGAGGTTGACCCTCTTGTCGGTGCTCTGCGCCGACAGGATGGTCGCGACGGTCAGCTCCAGCGGGTTGGTGAAGTCCAGCTCGCAGTACACGTGCGGGAAGGCCTCGGCGAGCTTGCGGTTCATCCGCCTGGCGCGCCGCTTCAGCGCGAGCGGGCTCTCGTTCTCGAACTTCCTGGCGTGGGACCGGTTGGCGCCGGACCTGGCGGCCTGTTTCGCGGCCTTTTTCGCGGCCTTCTTGGGGGCAGCAGGCTTTTTTGCCGCCGTCTCACCCGCAGTCACGCAGCCAGCCTACGCAGACACGCCGACATCGCTACATGGACCGGTGGCAATTCGTGATCCCGCTGAGACCTTGCCCGGGTTTACTTCTGGCTTGTGTCTTGGTTGCTGGTCGGCCTGATTCCGGGGTTGCTGATGGCGGCGACGTTCGGGCTGCAGCGCGTGGAGGCCGGGCTCGACCGCGAGACCGTCTCGGCGCTCGATGTGGCCAGGTTCCTCAAGCATGCGCAGCCGTCTGACGTGCGCCGACTGGCGCGTGACGGAATGGGTGACGCGCTGGCCGGGATGGGGCACCGCCCACCGGTCCGGACCAGCCCGGTGGTCAGTGCCGTCATGGACGCCGGCACCGGTTTGCCCACCCGGATGTACACACCCGACGGGGTCAAATCGGAGTTTCGGTCGACCCGACATGCCGATCATGTGTAGCGTGGCGCTGGTCACATTTCGGTGTACCTCTAGACTTATCTCGCTGGCCGACGAGGGTCGGCTTCAACTAATCGCTTAATAAAGAGGGGCAACGTGGACGAGATCCTGGCGAGGGCCGGAATCTTCCAGGGGGTCGAACCCAGCGCCGTCGCCGCGCTGACCAAGCAGTTGCAGCCTGTCGACTTTCCCCGCGGACACACCGTCTTCGCCGAGGGTGAGCCCGGTGATCGGCTGTACATCATCATCTCGGGCAAGGTGAAGATCGGCCGCCGGTCCCCGGACGGGCGCGAGAACCTGCTCACGATCATGGGTCCGTCGGACATGTTCGGTGAGCTGTCGATCTTCGACCCCGGCCCGCGGACGTCGAGCGCCACGACCATCACTGAGGTCCGCGCCGTGTCGATGGACCGCGACGCCCTGCGCTCCTGGATCAAGGACCGCCCCGAGATCGCCGAGCAGCTGCTGCGGGTGCTCGCCCGCCGGCTGCGTCGCACCAACAACAACCTGGCCGACCTGATCTTCACCGACGTGCCCGGCCGTGTCGCCAAGCAGCTGCTGCAGCTGGCGCAGCGGTTCGGCACCCAGGAGGGCGGCGCGCTGCGCGTCACCCACGACCTGACCCAGGAGGAGATCGCCCAGCTGGTCGGCGCCTCCCGGGAGACGGTGAACAAGGCGCTGGCCGACTTCGCCCACCGCGGCTGGATCCGGCTGGAGGGCAAGAGCGTGCTGATCAGCGACAGCGAGCGTCTCGCGAGGCGCGCCCGCTAACGGCGCAGGTAGTCCAGCTGGGCCTGGACGCTCCATTCGGCGACGTCCCACAGCTTCTCGTCGACGTCGGTGTAGACGTGTTCGACGACCTGGCGGGTGGTGGCGTCCTCGCCAAGTTCGCGTAGCGCCGCACGCACCTGGTCGAGCCGCTGCTGGCGGTGCGCCAGGTACATGTCGCTGACCGCCTCGAGGTCGTCGAGTTCGGGGCCGTGGCCGGGCAGCACCCGGCGCCGGCCCAGCCCGCGCAGCCGGTGCAGCGAGTCCAGGTACGCGGCGAGGCTGCCGTCCTCCTTGTCGATGACGGTGGTGCCGCGGCCCAGCACGGTGTCGGCGGTCAGCACCGCGTCGTCGAGCACGAACGACAGCGAGTCGACGGTGTGCCCGGGGGTCGCCATCACCGTGATGCGCAGCCCGGCCGCCTCGATGACCTCCCCGTCGGTGAGCGGTCCGCCCAGCCCGCGCAGGTAGCCGCTGCCCACCGAGCGCACCACCGCGGCGGTGGCGTCGACGATCTTGTCGATGGCGCCGGTGTGGTCCTCGTGTTTGTGGCTGATCAGCACCAGCGGGATACGGCCGAGTTCGGCGAGGCGGGCGATGTGCTCGTCGTCGTCGGGGCCGGGGTCGACGACGACCATCTCGTCGCTGCCCGGTCCGCGCAGCACCCACGTGTTGGTGCCCTCGAGCGTCATCAGCCCGGGGTTGTTGCACAGCAGCACCGACGCGGTCTCGGTGACCGGTCGCAGCCGGCCGTAGGCGGGATGGTGCGCGCTCACGCGGCCCGCTACACGACCTCGACGACGATCTCGACCTCGACCGGCGCGTTGAGCGGCAGCTCGGACACGCCGACGGCCGAGCGGGCGTGCGCCCCGGCGTCGCCGAAGATCTCCCCGAACAGTTCGGAGGCGCCGTTGACGACGCCGGGCTGGCCGCCGAACCCGGGGGCCGAGGCGACGAACCCGACGACCTTGACCACCCGCACGACGTTGTCGATGCCGACCAGCGCGTGCACGGCGGCCAGCGCGTTCAGGCCGCAGGTGCGCGCCAACCCGTAGGCCTGCTCGGCGGTGACCTCCGCGCCCACCTTGCCGGTGGCGGGCAGCGTGCCGTCGACCATCGGCAGCTGACCGGAGGTGTAGACCAGGTTGCCGGTGCGCACCGCGGGCACGTAGGCGGCCACCGGCGGCACCACCGCGGGCAGCTCGATGCCGAGCTCGGCCAGCCGCGCCGAGACGCTCACTTCGGCCTCTTCAGGTACGCGACGTGCTGTTCGCCCGTCGGGCCCGGCAGCACCGACACCAGCTCCCAACCGTCCTCACCCCACTGGTCGAGGATCTGCTTGGTCGCATGCGTCAGCAGCGGGACGGTCGCGTACTCCCATTTGGTCACGGTCATGCGGTGAGCTTATCTGGCGGCCGCGAACCCGAGCGCTGACGCGAACATCCAGTAAACGCGTTGGTTAGCATGCACGGGTGGCTTCCACTACCAATGGCGGTAGATCCGTCGGCTGGCCGGATCGGCTGAGCAAAGCCCGCCTGCATTTCGTCACCGGCAAGGGCGGCACCGGTAAATCGACCATCGCGGCGGCGCTGGCGCTGGCGCTGGCCGCCGGTGGCCGCAAGGTGCTGCTGGTGGAAGTCGAAGGGCGCCAAGGCATTGCCCAGCTCTTCGACGTGCCGCCGCTGCCGTACGAGGAAGTCAAGATCGCCACCGCCGAGGGCGGCGGCCAGGTCAACGCGCTGGCGATCGACACCGAGGCCGCGTTCCTGGAATACCTCGACATGTTCTACAACCTCGGCCTGGCCGGGCGCGCGATGCGCCGGATCGGGGCCGTGGAGTTCGCCACCACGATCGCGCCGGGCCTGCGCGACGTGCTGCTGACCGGCAAGATCCGCGAGATCGTCACCCGCGCCGAGAAGGGTAAGCAGCCCGTCTACGACGCCGTCGTGGTCGACTCGCCGCCCACCGGCCGGATCTCCCGGTTCCTCGACGTCACCAAGGCGGTGTCCCAGCTGGCCAAGGGCGGACCGGTGCACGGGCAGGCCGAGAGCGTGGTCAAGGTGCTGCACTCGGAGATGACCGCGATCCACCTGGTCACGCTGCTGGAGGCGCTGCCGATCCAGGAGACGCTGGAGGCCATCGAGGAGCTGCGCGAGCTCGACCTGCCGATCGGCAGCGTGATCGTCAACCGCAACATCCCCGCGTACCTGCCCGCCGACGCGCTGGCCAAGGCCGCCGAGGGCGACATCGACGCCGACGCGGTCCGCAGCGGGCTGGCCGAGGCGGGAATCACGCTGCCGGACAAGGATTTCGCGGGTCTGCTGACCGAGGCGATCCAACACGCCACCCGGATCAGGGCGCGCGCCGAGAGCGCCGAGCAGCTCGACGCGCTCGACGTGGCGCGGCTGGAGCTGCCGCAGATCGCCGACGGCGTGGACCTGGGCAGCCTGTACGAACTCGCCGAAGAACTCGAACGTCAGGGGGTCCGATAGATGAGCGCCACCCCGCCGGCCCTCGACATGGCCTCGATCCTCAAGGACACCTCGAACCGGGTGGTGGTGTGCTGCGGCGCCGGTGGCGTCGGCAAGACCACCACCGCCGCCTCGATGGCGCTGCGCGCCGCCGAGTACGGCCGCACCGTGGTGGTGCTGACCATCGACCCGGCCCGCCGCCTCGCGCAGGCGTTGGGCATCAAGGACCTCGGCAACACCCCGCAGCGGGTGCCGTTGGCACCCGAGGTCCCCGGCGAGCTGCACGCGATGATGCTCGACATGCGCCGCACGTTCGACGAGATGGTCATCCAGTACTCGGGACCGCAACGCGCACAAGAGATTCTGGACAACCAGTTCTATCAGACGGTGGCCACGTCGCTGGCGGGCACGCAGGAGTACATGGCGATGGAGAAGCTCGGTCAGCTTCTCGCCGAGGACCGCTGGGACCTGATCGTCGTCGACACCCCGCCGTCGCGTAACGCGCTGGACTTCCTGGACGCGCCGAAACGGTTGGGCGGCTTCATGGACAGCAGGCTGTGGAAGCTGCTGCTGGGCCCGGGCCGCGGCATCGGCCGGCTGGTGACCGGGGCGATGGGCCTGGCGATGAAGGCGCTGTCGACGGTGCTGGGTTCGCAGATGCTCTCGGACGCAGCGTCTTTCGTGCAGTCACTGGACTCGACGTTCGGCGGCTTCCGGGAGAAGGCCGACCGCACCTACGACCTGCTCAAGCGGCGCGGCACCCAGTTCGTCGTGGTGTCGGCCGCCGAGCCGGACGCGCTGCGCGAGGCGTCGTTCTTCGTCGACCGGCTGTCGGAGGAGAACATGCCGCTGGCCGGGCTGATCCTCAACCGCACCCACCCGATGCTGTCGGAGCTCAACGCCGAGCGGGCGCTTGAGGCCGCCGAGCAGCTGGAGAAGAAGGATCCCGACTCACTGGCCGCAGCGGTGCTGCGGATCCACGCGGACCGGGCGATGACGGCCAAGCGCGAGATCCGGCTGCTGTCGCGGTTCACCGGGGCCAATCCGCACGTGGCGATCGTCGGGGTGCCGTCGTTGCCGTTCGACGTGTCCGACCTGGAGGCGCTGCGCGCGATCGCCGACCAGATCACCCGCGAGGCCGACCCCGCCGCCTAGGAGCGCACAGAAAACCTCCCGCGACGCCCGTCGCGGGAGGTTCAGAAAACGAAATCAGACCGCGTTGCGGTGCTTGCGCTGGGCGGCGAAGAAATCGGCCCAGGACACCACCTCGGGGTGCTGCTTGAGCAGGGCGCGGCGCTGCCGTTCGGTCATGCCGCCCCAGACGCCGAACTCCACCCGGTTGTCGAGGGCGTCGGCGCCGCACTCGAGGATCACCGGGCAGTGCCGGCAGATGACCGCCGCCTTACGCTGGGCGGCGCCGCGGACAAACAGCTCGTCAGGATCGGTTTGACGGCACCGGGCCTGGGAGACCCAGGCGATGCGGGCTTCCGGGTCTGCCCCGTGGGCGGCGGTGTTAGCCGCCGAAGTCGCGGTCCTGCGTGTGGCTGTCCTAGTAGCTGACACCAGCATTCCCTTCGTTCCACCCGGCCCCCCGGGCGTCCGGCTCGGCGTGCTGCCTCGACGGAGACCACTGCTGCGATCTGCGCCACATTGCGTGGGGTCGGTGTGACCTGCATCGCATTGTCCGACCAAAGTAGATGGTCAAGGACGATTTGCGCAATACGTACGAAGCCACTTTTTTGGGACGACCGTGCCGTCAGTGGCGGGAAATTGACGTTCGTGCCGTTAGGGGCGGTATCCAGATCCGTCCATAGCTGGGATTTTGCGACGTCGTTAGTCTGTAGGCATGCCGGAGAGCCAGCCGCCGCGACCGTCCAGCGCGCCTCCGCCGACGGTCACGGTCATCAAGCTCGCCTGGTGCATTCTGCTGGCCGCCGTGATCGCCGCCGCGTTGATGTTCCCGGTGGTGGGCGGCATCGGGCTGATGTCCAACCGCGCCTCCGACGTCGTCGCCAACGGTTCCGCACAGCTCGTCGAGGGTGAGGTCCCGCAGGTGTCGACGATGGTCGACTCCAAGGGCAACGTCATCGCCTGGCTGTACTCACAGCGCCGGTTCGAGGTGCCCAGCGACCAGATCGCCGACACCATGAAGCTGGCGATCGTCTCGATCGAGGACAAACGGTTCGCCGAGCACAACGGCGTCGACTGGCAGGGCACGCTGACCGGCCTGTCGGGCTATCTGTCGGGCAACCTCGACACCCGCGGCGGTTCGACGATCGAGCAGCAGTACGTGAAGAACTACCAGCTGCTGGTGATCGCGCAGACCGACGCCGAGAAGCGTGCGGCCATCGAGACCACCCCGGCGCGCAAGCTGCGCGAGATCCGGATGGCGCTGACGCTGGACAAGACGTTCACCAAGCCCGAGATCCTCACCCGCTACCTGAACCTGGTGTCGTTCGGCAACGGGGCGTTCGGGATCCAGGACGCCGCCCAGACCTACTTCGGTGTCAACGCCTCGGAGCTGAACTGGCAGCAGGCGGCGCTGCTGGCCGGCCTGGTGCAGTCGACCACCGCGCTGAACCCCTACACCAACCCCGAGGGCGCGCTGGCGCGGCGGAACCTGGTGCTGGACACCATGATCGAGAACATCCCGCAGTACGCCGACGAGCTGCGGGCCGCCAAGGAGGAGCCGCTGGGCATCCTGCCGCAGCCCAAGGAGCTGCCGCGCGGCTGCATCGCCGCCGGCGACCGGGCGTTCTTCTGCGACTACGTGCTGGAGTACCTGGCGCGCGCGGGCATCAGCAAGGAGCAGGTGGCGCGCGGCGGGTACCTGATCCGCACGACGCTGGACCCGGATGTGCAGGCGGCGGCGAAGTCCGCGGTCAACCAGTACGCGGCCGCCGACGCCAACGGTGTGGCCAGCGTGATGAGCGTGATCCGGCCGGGCAAGGAGTCCCACCCGGTGCTGGCGATGGTCAGCAGCCGCACCTACGGCCTCGACCAGGACGCCAACGAGACCATGCAGCCGCAGCCGTTCTCGCTCGTCGGTGACGGCGCCGGGTCGACGTTCAAGCTCTTCACGGTGGCCGCGGCCATGGAGATGGGCATGGGCATCAACGCCCAGCTCGACGTGCCCGCGCAGTTCCAGGCCAAGGGTCTGGGCAGCAGCGACACCCCGGGCTGCCCACCGGCGACGTGGTGTGTGAAGAACGCCGGCGGCTACCGCGGGTCGATGAACATCACCGACGCCCTGGCCACCTCCCCGAACACCGCGTTCGCCAAGCTGATCTCGCAGGTCGGGGTGCAGCGAGCGGTCGACATGGCGGTCCGGCTGGGTCTGCGGTCCTATGCGCTGCCGGGCACCGCCCGCGACTACGACCCGGACAGCAACGAGAGCCTGGCCGACTTCATCAAGCGCCAGAACATCGGCTCGTTCACGCTGGGACCGTTCGAGATCAACGCGCTGGAGTTCTCCAACGTGGGTGCGACGATCGCGTCCGGCGGCGTGTGGTGCCCGCCCAGCCCGATCGAGCAGGTCGTGGACCGGCACGGCGAGGAGGTCTCGGTGACCACCGAGACCTGTGAGCAGGTGGTGCCGGAGGGCCTGGCCAACACGCTGGCCAACGCGATGAGCAAGGACGACAAGGGGGCGGGCACCGCGGCGGCGGCCGCCGGCTCGGTGGGCTGGGATCTGCCGATGTCCGGGAAGACGGGGACCACCGAGGCGCACCGGTCGTCGGCGTTCCTCGGGTTCACCAACCAGCTGGCCGCGGGTGTCTACATCTACGACGACTCCACCTCCCCCGGCGAGCTGTGCTCGTTCCCGCTGCGCAAATGCGGCAACGGCGACCTGTACGGCGGCAACGAGCCGGCCCGCACCTGGTTCGCGGCGATGAAGCCGATCGCGCTGAACTACGGCGAGGTGGTCATGCCGCCCACCGATCCGCGCTACGTCGACGGCGGACCGGGTTCGAAGGTGCCCAGCGTGGCGGGTCTGAACATCGACACCGCACGCCAGCGGCTGCGGGACGCGGGCTTCCAGGTGGCCGACGAGGCGACACCGGTGAACAGTTCGGCGCCCAAGGGTTCGGTGGTCGGAACCTCGCCGAGCGGTCAGACGGTGCCGGGTTCGATCATCACGATCCAGGTGTCCAACGGCATCCCGCCGGCGCCGCCGCCACCGCCCGAGGGGGTGCCGCCGCCGATTCCGGGCCTGCCCGCTCCGGTGGGCCAGACCGTCGTGCAGATTCCGGGGCTGCCGCCGATCACGGTCCCGGTGCTGGGCCCGCCGCCACCACCGGCGCCGCCGCCACCGCCGTGATCGGTGTGCGGTTTCCCACGCTGCGCGGGCGGAATCGGGTGAGTCCGGGGCTCTGGCAGTAGAGTCGGGGCATGTCTGCCCGTTCGACGATCCTGAAGAAGTCCGCGGCCGGGGCCGCGGGTGCGTTGGCCGCCGGCATCGGCTATGCGACGGTGATCGAGCGCAACGCGTTCGTACTGCGCGAGCTGACGATGCCCGTGCTCTCCCCTGGATCGTCACCGCTGAAGGTGCTGCACATCAGCGACATCCACATGCGGCCGGGGCAGCGCCGCAAGCAGGCGTGGTTGCGCGACCTGGCCAGCCTGGAGCCCGACCTGGTGGTCAACACCGGTGACAACCTGGCGCACCCGAAGGCGGTGCCCGCAGTGGTGCAGTCGCTGTCGGAGCTGATGTCGGTGCCGGGCGTGTTCGTGTTCGGCAGCAACGACTATTTCGGCCCGACGCCGAAGAACCCGCTGAACTACATCACCCGGCCCGGGCACCGCGTGCACGGGGAGCCGCTGCCGTGGCAGGACCTGCGCGCGGCGTTCACCGAGCGGGGCTGGCTGGACATGACCCACACCCGTCGCGAGATCGAGGTGCGCGGCCAGCTCATCGCGGTGGCCGGCGTCGACGATCCGCACCTGACGCGCGACCGCTACGACACGATCGCGGGCCAGCCCAACCAGGCGGCCAATCTGACGCTGGGGCTGACCCATTCGCCCGAGCCGCGGGTGCTGGACCGGTTCGCCGCCGACGGCTACCAGCTGGTGATGGCCGGGCACACCCACGGTGGCCAGCTGTGCGTGCCGTTCTACGGCGCGATCGTCACCAACTGCGAACTGGATCGCTCCCGGGTGAAGGGCCCGTCGCGGTGGGGTGCACACACCCAGCTGCACGTGTCGGCGGGTATCGGGACGTCGCCGTACGCGCCGTTCCGGTTCTGCTGCCGCCCGGAGGCCACACTGCTGACCCTGGTCGCCGCACCGATCGGCGGCCGTGACGCCGACACCCGGGCGGGTAAGTCCCACCCGAGCGTCTCGGTGCGGTGACGGGCGCGGCTGGGTCCGCCAGCCGTAGCCAGCCCCGGGACTGGGTGAACAACGCCATCCGGTTGATCGAGGCCGACGCACGCCGCAGCGCCGACACCCACCTGCTGCGCTATCCCCTCCCGGCGTGGGCGGACGACTGCGACCTGCAGTTGTATCTGAAGGACGAGACCACCCACATCACCGGCAGCCTCAAGCACCGGCTGGCGCGGTCGCTGTTCCTCTACGGGTTGTGCAACGGCTGGATCCAGGAGAACACCACGATCATCGAGGCGTCGTCGGGGTCGACGGCGGTGTCGGAGGCGTACTTCGCGGCGCTGCTGGGCCTGCCGTTCATCGCGGTGATGACGTCGTCGACGAGCCAGAGCAAGATCGCGCTGATCGAGGCCCAGGGCGGGCGGTGCCACTTCGTCGACGAGTCCAGCCAGGTGTACGCGGAGGCGGAACGGCTGGCGGCCGAGACCGGCGGGCACTACCTCGACCAGTTCACCAACGCCGAGCGGGCCACGGACTGGCGCGGCAACAACAACATCGCCGAGTCGATCTTCACGCAGATGCGTGAGGAGTCCCATCCGGTGCCGGAGTGGATCGTGGTGGGCGCGGGCACCGGCGGGACCAGTGCGACGATCGGCCGCTACATCCGGTACCGGCGCTACGCCACCAGGCTGTGCGTGGTGGATCCGGAGAACTCGGCCTTCTACCCGTCATACGTGCAGGGTCGCGACGTGGTGACGGGCCGCTCGTCCCGCATCGAGGGGATCGGCAGGCCGCGGGTGGAGCCGTCGTTCCTGCCCGGCGTGGTGGACCGGATGGTGGCGGTGCCGGACTCGGCGTCGGTGGCGGCGGCGTGGCACGCCAGCGAGGTGCTGGGCCGGCGGGTGGGCCCGTCGACGGGCACGAACCTGTGGGGTGCGTTCGGGTTGCTCGCGGAGATGAAGGCGGCGGGGCGACGCGGGTCGGTGGTCACGCTGCTGGCCGACAGCGGCGACCGGTACAGCGACACCTACTTCTGCGCGGAGTGGCTGACCAGCCAGGGACTGGACCCGTCGGAGTTCGCCCCGGTTCTGGCCGGGTTCGAGCGCTCGGGGCGCTGGCCCTGATCGCCGTCCTTGGTGAGCGGACCGTCGGCGGTCAGGAACAGCCAGACCGCCGCCAGCAGGAAGAAACCCAAGTAGATCGATGCGCCCAGCCCGGTCATCTCAACCTCGCTTCGTCGATTGCCTTCATGGTGCACAACGCCACCGACACGGCATTGCATCCCGCGCCGGCGTGATCTGGACCTCACGGCGCGGCTAACCCGCTGGACGAGGGGGAGGGCGTTTGGATTCTTGCCCCGCCGGTGCGATAGGCTGTCGTGGCTTCACCGGGGTGTGGCGCAGCTTGGTAGCGCGCTTCGTTCGGGACGAAGAGGTCGTGGGTTCGAATCCCGCCACCCCGACTCGTGTTGATGCAGGTAGAAGGCCCTGACTGGTTCTCCAGCTCGGGGCCTTCTTTTTTTCCAGTCCGCAGCTGGTCCGCAGCGACTTCCAACGCCTTCAATCGAGCTGCGTCTAATGCTGCCGAAACCTGCTCTAGATCGTCAGGGAACAAGTCTGCGTAGGTGTCGAGGGTGAGCACTGCGGAAGCGTGGCCGAGCATCGTCTGAACAGCTTTCACATTTGCACCCGCGCTGATCGACAGCGATGCGGCTGTGTGACGCAGGTCATGAGGGGTGACGGTGGGAAAGGCCGGCAGGTTCTCCTGGATTCGCTTGACGGCCACATTGAAGACGCGCGGTCGCCACGTCGACACACGCAGAACGGCTCCCTCTGCCGAGCCGAACACCAGATCACCGCGTTGCTTGCCGACCATCAACGCGGCGAGCGGCTCGGCGAGGAAGGCGGGAAAAGGCACCGAGCGACGCTCATGAGACTTCGGCGTGGACCACACCAGCTTTCCGCCGACCTCGGCAACGGCCTCGCGGATGTTCACCCGGCGGCGCAGCATGTCGAACGATTCCACCCGCAGTGCTGCCATCTCCCCCCAGCGCAGGCCGGTGTAGGCCAGGAACCGGACCACGGTGGCGTAATCACCCACTTCGTCAGCCAGCAGCTCTACTTGCGGGTGGGTGAGGTAGCCCCTCGATCGATGCTGTCGTCGCGGCGCCTTGACGCCGGAGCAGGGATTGCGTGGTATGCGTCGGTCGTCGACCGCCATCTCCAGGATCTGCCTCAGCACGCTGAGGGCGTTCTCGATGGTCGCCGGCTTCGCGCCGCCGGCAGCAAGCTCCTGTACCCAAGACCTGATGTCCGAAGAATGCACGTCGGCCACGGAAACCGATGACCACCTGGTCTCGACGTAACCCGACCAGGCGAACGCCCGTGTTGCCACCGTCGTCTCCTTCAAATGGCCCTGTGTACCAAGCCATTTGGCATGAAGCTCACGAACCGTGATCCGTCCTGCTTTCGGCGCCACGTACGTTCCCGTGGTTTGGGCCGCCGTTATCTCGTTCAGCCAAGCCTGCGCGTCTACCTTGCGGTCGAACGAACGGGTGTTCTCCTGGCTTTGATCGTCTACGTACCTGGCCAGCCAGCGACGCCCCTTGCCGGCCCGCGCCGTGGGGCTTCCGTCGGCTCGGCGCCACCTGTCCTCGACGCCGCCTCGGCGATTACGTCTCTGCATGAGCAGCTCCTCAGCTTCCGGACACAGTGTCACACCCACCGCCGACAGCCGTTGAAAACCGTCTGCTGTAGTCGATTCGTAAGTGAATTGCACGCTAGTGGTGGACAAGGCGATAGCACCACCACCATCGTTGGATTCGTTGACAGGAACCATTTTCGGGAGGAACAGCATGGATCTACTAAGTGCCAAACAGGTTTCGGACATCATCGGCGTCCCGGTCGGAACGCTCCGCTACTGGCGCCACTGCGATGTCGGGCCTGCAAGCTTCGCATTAGGCCGCCGAATCGTGTACCGGCGCGACGAGGTGCTCCGGTGGATCTCGGAGCAAGAAACGGCAACTCGACGTGGAGGCGGAGACGCCGCGTGAACTTTGCCCACGAAAAAGACCCCGGGGCCTAGCCGAGGTCTTTGTTCGAACCACCTGATCAACCGACACGGAAGTTCCACATGAGAATAGCTCTTCAACTCAGCCTGCATAAGCATCGTGCGCAGGAAACCTTATGAGCGACAACACCGCGACGGACAAGAAGTCGGTAGCCGCACGCTTGGTCGGCATGGCACAGGAGCGGTACCTGCTCGGCATCTCAGATGAAGGTGAGCCGTTCGGCGCTGACCGCAATCGCCCACACCTGGTGATGCTGCTCCGTGCCGGCAGGGCTGGTCTTCGCGCCGACCTCGCTGCCCGTTATTTCGCCGAAACAGGCACAGTCGCCGGCGGGCAGGCCCTTACCGACGCCACTTTAATCCTCGAAGGACTGGCTGCCACGACACCGCCCGAACGTCTGAACCTCCGCGTCGCCGATTATGACGGCGCAATCTACGTTGACACCGGACGGTCCGATGGTCGCGCGATCCAAATCGGACATGGGCGGTGGAAACTCATCGAACGTGCACCGGTGCGCTTCCTGCGCACCAAACTAACCGGAGCAATGCCGCTGCCGGTCGAGGGCAGCGATGTCCAGAAGCTCTGGGACTTCGTCAACGTCGACTTCGAGGACCGACCGGTCCTCCTTGCTGCACTCGTTGCCGCTCTTGTACAAAGCGATGTCCCACACCCGATCTTGGCGCTCTTCGCGGAGCAAGGCAGCGCCAAGAGCACGACTACCCGCATGCTGGTCGATCTCATCGACCCGTCACCCGTCCCTCTGCGGCAGGCACCCCGCGACGCGGACTCGTGGATCACCGCCGCATCCGGATCCTGGGTGGTTGCCCTCGACAACCTCTCTGCAGTTCCGGCGTGGTTGTCGGATTCCCTTTGCCGCGCCGCCACCGGCGACGGCAACGTCAAACGAGCCTTGTACACGGACTCCGATCTAGCGGTGGTCAAGTTCCGCCGTTGCGTCATCATCAACGGCATCGACGTCGGCGCAGTGCGGCCCGACCTCGCAGAACGACTGGCGACGGTCGACCTGCGACGTATTGATCGTCACATGCGACAACCGGAAGCCACCATGCGACAACAATGGCGCACAGCCCTACCAGGTATTTTGGGCGGACTCCTCGATCTGGCCGCCTTGGTCCATCAACGCCTGGAAACCATCTCGGTCGATGTGTCGCCACGAATGGCGGACTTCAGTCGCACGCTGGCGGCCGTAGACGAAGTTTTGTCGACCAGTGGTTTCCGGCGGTACTTGTCGCGCGCGAACCAACTCTCTGAAGACAGTCTGTCCGCTGACCCCTTCATCGAACGGCTACGCCGGGACATCCGGGAACCACTGATCGGAAAGTCCGGAGGCGACCTGCTGGCAGCCGTCACCCCGGCCGGCGACACCTGGCGGAAGCCCAAAGAATGGCCGAAGAACGGCCGGGACGTCACAGCACTTCTGCGCCGGCATGCACCTGCGCTGCGCAGTCTGGGCTGGGCGATCGAAGACGACGGCGGTCGAAATCATCGGAATGTGTTGCTCTGGACTGTCTACCCGCCCTACAAAGATGTGTTGGCCCAACAAGCCTCGCAACCCTCGCGTCCCTCGCGTCCCTCGCGCATTTCACCAGCGCCAGACGGGCCGTCCTTCGTACGAGATCTGCCGGCCTGATCGGGCAGAATTGGTTCAGAACAGTAATTGGGGGTTGGCGTGAACGCCCATTTCGACGCAATAGTTCAGTCGGTCGTGCACGACTGGCCTGACTACGGGTGGTCAGGTGAACTAGCAGCGGCCATCACGAACTGGTACCTGACGGGACTCGCTTTCCCGTCGACATGGCCCACCGATCGCTGCGAGGAGTTCGCGAAGGCCCAGGCCGACGACGATGCCCTTCTTCTCACAACAGCCTTGGACGATCTCGTCGATACCGTCACCGTGCGGTACGTGCGTGACCACGGCGTTCTCCCGCATCATGATGACGCGACGTTGTTAATTGCATCGGCGCGACGAGACGTCCTCGACGAGCTGGCGCTCCGTTTCGAGGTCGAACTGCCCGCGGAGATCGCGGCGGCAACAGCGCACGGATTGCACAGAGCAGACAACAGTCTGACCGCGTGCGGCCCGACGCAGCGGCGACAGGACGGCTCACTGCGCCGCCATCATGTTGGGAGACGCTGAGGTCTCAGCTGCGGTGCGGATAAACGGCTTTGGCGAGATCACGCGCTGCCGTCAGAGTTGCTCGGTCGAGATCTTTCCTCCGTGCTCGCTCTGTAAGCCTCGCCAACAGCAGGCACAGCGCCTGCTCATCCCGGGACGCGATATCCGCGGCGTCGAGGGCAGTAACAGGCACAGGTGCCGGTGGATCTGCACGCAGCTCTCCGAGCTCTGCGAACGAACCGGCTCGTGGGACCTCAATAACGCGGATGGGCGTTCCATGGCGCTCGGCTGCCATGCGGGCCGCAGATGCGTCGCGCCGGCACATGTCCGAGCAGTAGAGCCGGCGGCGTCCGCGGCGTGGCCGGTCTTCGGGATCCATCATCAGCGCATCGCATCGCACACACCGCGGCCACTCCACGTTCGCGCGAGCAGTCCCGCGAGCACCAGGCTGAGCAGCAACCGGTCTTTTCGCCCCCTTGCTGTGTAACACCGCGCGTATCTCGCTGACATCGACACCCACGAGTTCCGCGATGGCCGCCAGCGTCTCGCCGCGATCCCGCATGCCCTTGATCGACGCACCTGCATCGGCGAAGTAGCGGCTGCGTCTGCTCTCTGCCTCCGCGGTCACTTGTTGACGTATCTGGGCGAGGCGACGCACCTCCCATTCGTCGACGTCTTGTAAGCGTCCGATCACCGCCCGCACGGCGGTTGCGTCCTGGGCGTTGGCGCGTTGCCGTTGCGCGCGCGCTGCGTTCATCTCCCGTTGCGCCTCACGGGCGCGATGACGCGCTTCCAATTTCGACACGGCACTCATGTCGACAAGCTACGGCGCGACGCACGGCATGGTCCACGACCACAGCTGTATTCGCTTGGAACCCGAGCGTTGTTGAGCCGTCCCGGCCGTGTCGCTCGCTGGAGCGCTGACCCCACACTCGCGTGGCCAACCCGCCTTGCGTAAAGCCATCCCTTCCAGCCAGAACCGCCCAATCCCACACACCTCTTGCACTCAGGGCCCGTGAACCGCGATTATCGACGGTCGAAATTCGTTCTCCGGCGCACGCGGCGAAGGTGGCCAGGCGTGAATGCACGTCCCGCTCGAACCCGCTGCGGATAGCTAGATGGCGTAGTTCAGCGCCCGGATTCGCGCACCATCTGCATCAAGAGACGTCGGACAGTCGGAATCCGTCTGTGTGCAGTCCATGGCGCAACCTGCCAAACGAAGTCAGCGCACCGGCGCTGGGGACCCGGCGCCGAATTCCTCGGTCAAGACGCTTCAGGCGGGGACGTCCCATGCTGTCTACGGGCGGATTCTCCACCAATATGGCCGATGCCCCGACAACTACTCAGGGATCGGATCATTCCGTTGTCGAACGTACTTCCATCGGGCCTTGCCTGCGATCGGAGTCGGGTTAAACGCTCCGCCTTTGCATTTCGGGGTCGCTGCCGTTGCTTACAGAGCCCCGTGCCGGCGTCAGGTGACTATCTGTCTCGGTGGACGGTGCGCCCCGTCTGACCGCCGCGTACTTCTGGGCTTCACCCGGTCGTCGCCGTCGTCCACAATTTTGCAGCGGGCGGCGAGGAAATCGTCGACGATGTTGGCGCAGTCCTTGTGGGTCACGGTACGAATCCCAGTCATGCGTGCGAAGGCCAGCGGGCCTACGAGTTGGCACAGCGCCAATTCAAGGTCGAAGTCATCGAGTTCGACCCGAGCTACATCGCCGTTGAGTAGCGCGTCGAACGGTTGTCGGTACTGGTCGACGACTCGGGCCCGCAGAGCCCCGGATGCGTGACTGTTGTCGGTCTCGTCTTTGGCGCCGGTCGGCCCGAGTGAGAGCCATGCCAGGGTGGTGACGTGTAGCGGGGCGTCGTTGAACAGGGCGGCTTGGCGTGCGAGAAGTTCGATCAATTGGTCGCGTAGAGAACCACTGGTCGGTGCCGGTGTGGTCACCTGCGGCAGTAGCCGCTCGAACGTCGCGGCAAGCAGATGCGACGAGCTTTGAAAATGCCGATAAAGAGTGGTGCGGGCCACCTTGGATGCTTTGGTGACGGCATCGATAGTGACGGCCTCGACGCCTCCGGTGCTCAGAAGTGCCGCAGCAGCGTCTAATAACCGGTTGCGTGACCGTATCCGCCGCGGGTCGATGTCGTCATCGTCGGGCAGGGAGCGCTGATTGCTGTCGCTCACGGGTCACCTCGGCTGTCGATTTCAGGCGATGTCGCACCCGGAAGTCTAACAGTTGTGGTACCAAGAGTATCGCAGCGAAACTAAAGGTATCTGGAGTGTGCTCGTGTCAGATTGTGCGGTCCCGCCGGAACGGCTGCCTTCGCATACCCCGACCTGCATGGGGTGTGGCCCGGACAATCCGCACGGCCTGCACGTGGAGGTCTACCGCAGTGCAGATTCGGTGTATGCCGATGTCACATTCGACGAGCGCCACATCGGAGCCCCCGGCCTGGCGCATGGTGGGGCAGTCGCCGCCGCGTGCGATGACGTGCTGGGCTTCACGCTGTGGATTGCCGGCACACCTGCGGTGACGCGCTCGCTGACGGTGGAGTATCTGCAGCCAGTGCCGCTGCACCGGCCCCATCGGATCACCGCGCACATCAGCGCCCGCGAGGGACGGGCGCTGCATGTCGCGGCGACCGGAACGTGCGAAGGGGCCACCCGGTTCACCGCGAGCGCAGTATTCATCGTGGTCGATACCGCACATTTCGCCGCCCACGGCGACATCAGCGGGTTCAGAGAGATCCTCGAGCAGTTCTCCCGCCGCGGCGGGAGAACACCATGACCATCGCCAGCACCCAGGCGAGCGGCACAGATACCGGGCTCAACGAGGAGCATTCGACGGCCGATCAGGTTCACACAGCCGAGGTGCCACGTTCGCCCGTCTCGGCCCGTCGTCGCGAGGCCATCATGGATGCCGCCCTGGTTATAGCTGCCACCGGCGGTTACGACGCGGTGCACATGCGGACGGTCGCCGAGCACGTCGACATGGCCGTGGGCACGCTGTACCGCTATTTCCCGGCCAAAACCCACCTGCTAGTAGCGGCACTGAACCGAGAATTTCAGCGTCTCGATGTCGCCGGTAACTGGACAAGCGGTGCCGGCACACCGCGGCAGCGATTGGAGCGACTGACCACCCACCTGCACGACCGGTGGCAGCGCGAGCCGCTGCTGACCGACGCCATGACCAGGGCCTTTGCCGTGGCCGACACTCGCGCCGCCGCGGAACTCGATTCTGCCGCCGCAACGATCCACACGCTGCTGGCCCGCACCCTCAGCGCGGGCGAGCCGACACCGGCACATCTGGTTGTCGCCGGCGTCATCTCCGACATCTGGTTGGCCAACCTGCTCGCTTTTATCAGCGGGCGGGTGTCCGCGGAGGAGACCCGCGACCGCATCGACCGCGCCATTCAGCGGCTACTCGACAACGCCGCGCGCTCAGAAAAACTGTAACGCTACTTCTAGTATCGCAGCGATACCTGCCGTACCCTTAGAGTGCGACTCAACGCTGCGTCGAAGGAGAAGGCCATGTACACCCAATGGATCGAAGATTGTGTCGTGCAACGGGTTTCGGTGCGCGACGGCTTGGTGCTCGACCTGGACGACTACAACGAAGTCGTCATCTCGCGCCCCCTGCTGCTCACCCTGCCCGCAGCAGATCGCTTTCCCGCCGAGACGGTCCTCATCAACCCGCTGCAGATCTCGGTGTACGAGCGTCCGCTGCTCAACCTGGCCGGCGCAGTGTGCACCCAGGCCTGGTCGGGCGACGACGGAGGTTTACACCTGGGCTTTTCCCGCGGGCACCGCATCGACGTCGACCCCGACGAGCAGGTCACCGCGTGGGAGCTGTACGGCAAGCGACACGGCTACATGGCCTGTTTACCGCACGGGCGTGTCCGCGTGGTCCGACACGACATCCCCGAATCCGACGACGCCAACATCGTGAACCGATAAGCCCCTCCACGCCGACCCCATCGCACTATCCGATCTTCGCTACATCATGTAGCGTAGCAATACTATTGGTATCGTAGATCGAACTAGGGGGTTCGGTGACCGACCGCACGACAGGCTCCTCACCAACACCGGCCCCCCGCGCTGCCCGGCGCGAGACTCCCGCCGATCCCGCATCCAGCCGTGAGTACAGCGCTCGGCTAGCAGCGTTGGCACGATTCACTGTGCGGCACAAAGCCTTGACCATCGGTGTGTGGATCGGCGCGGCGATAGTCTTGGCGCTGCTCTTTCCGCAGTTAGAGACGGTGGTGCGCCAGCAATCGGTGGACTTGATCCCGCGCGACGCCCCGTCGCTGCAAACGGTGGAGCGGATGAGCACTGCCTTCAACGAACAAGGCTCGAAAACCATGCTGTTCGTGGCCATGGAAGACCCAGCCGGCCTGACCCCGGCAAGCCAACAACGCTACGACCGCCTCCTGCAACGACTGCGCGCTGACAGCGAGCACGTCCTGTTGGTGCAAGATCTGCTGGCCGATCCCATCACCAGAACCCAGGCCGTCAGCGCCGACGGCCAATCGTGGTACCTGCCGGTGGGCGTGACCGGCACGCTAGGTGACCCGACCGCTGCGGAGTCAGTCAACGCGGTGCGTGACATGACCGCAGAAGTGTTCGCCGGTTCGTCCACGACCGCCCAGGTGACCGGACCACCGGCGACGTTCAGCGACATGATCGCCGCAGCCGAGCACGACCTGCTGCTGATCTCGATCGCAACCGCCGCCATGATCGCCCTGATCCTGCTGATCGTCTACCGATCGGTGTTCACCGCACTGCTACCGCTGCTGGTCATCGGGCTGAGCCTGGCCGTCGGGCGCGGCGTCCTGTCCGCGCTGGGCGAGATGGGTATGCCGGTCTCGCAATTCACCGTCGCGTTCATGACCGCGATCCTGCTCGGCGCCGGCACCGACTACACCGTGTTCCTGATCAGCCGCTACCACGAGCAGCGCCGCGCCCAGGTACCGGCCGAGCAGGCCATCATCCACGCCACCGCCAGCATCGGCCGCGTCATTCTGGCCTCCGCCGCCACCGTCGCACTGGCCTTCCTGGCCATGGTGTTCGCCCGCTTGAGCGTGTTCGGCGCCCTAGGCCCCGCATGCGCCATCGCGGTCCTGTTCGGTTTCCTGGCCACCGTCACCCTGCTACCGCCCGTGCTGGCGTTGGCCGCGAAACGGGGCATCGGTGAACCCAAATCCGATCGCACCCGCCGGTATTGGAACAGTGTCGCCGTGGCGGTGGTGCGCCGTCCGGTGCCACTGCTGATTGTCAGCCTCGTCATCCTGCTCGCATTGTCCGCGGTGGCCGCGACCATCAAAATCAGCTACGACGACCGCAAAGGTCAACCCGCCACCACCGCCAGCAACCAGGGCTACCAGCTGTTGGACCGCCACTTCCGCAAAGACGTCGTCATCACCGAATTCCTCGTCGTCGAGAACCCCACCGACATGCGCACCGGCAAAGGGCTGGCCGACCTGGACGAAATGGCCTCCCGCGTCTCCCAGGTTCCCGGTGTCACCAAAGTCTCCGGAGTCACCCGCCCCACCGGAGAACGCCTCGATCAAGCGCAACTGGCCTGGCAAAACGGTCAAATAGGAGACAAGATGGCCGGCGCGGTCGCCGACGGCAACGCCCGCCGAGACGACCTCACCAAACTCACCGATGGCGCCGATCAACTCGCCGGCGGACTGGCCCAACTCGACACCACCGTGCGCACCGCACTGGCTCCCCTGGCGGGCATCCTCACGCAAGCCCAATCTGCCGGCGCTCAGGTCAACCAGTTCCGTCCACTGCTGCAACAGCTCTCAGCGACCGCCCCTGCGGTCGATCAGGCCATCCAAGCCGGCCCCGGCCTACGCCCCCTGGCCGACCAAGCGCAACACGCCATCACCACCTTGGAGCCGCTCGTGGGTGCCCTCAACACCTCGCCGTGGTGTGCCACCACACCGCAATGCGCCCAGATCCGCGACCAAGTACAGATCTTGACCACCCTGCGCAACAACGGATTCTTCACCCAAATCGCCGACCTCGGCGACCGCTACAACCCCGCCAGCAATGCCACCGTCTCCGGCACCCTTACCACCGTCCAAAACGCCGTCACCTCACTGGACGAGGCTTTCGGGGCGCTGGGGAACCCCGCTGATCTGGCCGGCAACCTGCGCCGCCTCCAAGACGGGATCGGCCAACTCGCCTCCGGCGCCCAAGCGTTGGCCACCGGTGTGCGCACTCTGGCCGATAGCAACATCGAAATGCTCTCCGGCATGAGCCAGATCGCCACCCAACTCCAAAATTCTGCACGCGCTGCCCAGGACTCCGACTCGGCAAGCGGTTTCTACCTGCCCGCCAACGCCTTCGAGAATCGCCAATTCACCGACGTCGCCGAACAATTCCTCTCCCCAGACGGCAAAACAGCGCGGTTCATGATCGAAACCAGCTACGACCCCTACAGCGTCGAGGCCATGGATCTCGCCCACCGCGTCACCACCACCGCCAACGCCGCACGCCCGAACACCTCCCTGGCTGAGGCCACCGTCTCCGTCGCCGGCTTCCCCGCCGTCAACTCCGACATCCAACGATTCCTCTGGGCAGACTTCTTCCAACTGGCGCTGGCCACCACCGTCATTGTCGGCATCATCCTGGTGCTGCTGCTACGCGCACTACTGGCACCGATCTACCTGCTCGGCACCGTCCTGCTCAACTACCTCGCCTCGATCGGATTCGGCGTCCTGGTATTTCAGTGGATCCTCGGTCACGAAATCGCTTGGCCGGTACCTCTATTGGCGTTCATCATCCTCGTCGCCGTCGGCGCCGACTACAACATGCTGCTGGTCTCCCGACTACGCGAAGAATCCGGAAGCAACATCCGCGTCGGTGTGCTGCGCACTGTCGCCAACACCGGCGCCGTCATCACCTCCGCCGGCCTGATCTTCGCCGTCAGCATGTTCGGCCTCATGGTCGGCTCGGTAGCCATCATGATCCAAGCCGGCCTCATCATCGGCTTCGGACTACTGCTCGACACCTTCCTCGTGCGCACCCTGACCGTGCCCGCCATCGCCACACTCCTGCGCGAAGCCAGCTGGTGGCCCACCAGACCAAACACCAGCACAACCTGAATAACCCCTTTGCACCGTCGCCCATACACGGAAAGTCGACAAGCAACGAATCAAATAGGGGCGACCGGCTGCCGGCCAAACCTGTCAGCGTGGACTGCGCTCAGCGTGGAATTCGCCCCGCCCGAATACGATCCCTACGCCGGTAACCATAGTCTCTTTTCGACAGACAAATTCGCGGTTCAATCGCTGTCGGCCGACCAAGACCCGACTCCAAGTACCCACGCGCAATTGTTGATCGCTGACCTACTACCCCTCGGGCCATCTCCGGGGCGGCGGCGACGAAAGGGAGCATGATGGTTTGAACAGGCCAGCGCCGACCAGCCGCAGACCGGAGCCACAACGGGCCACGCGAGGATCGCGAGGATCGCGAGGATCAAAAGCAACTGTCATCTCGCGATGAACGCCCCTCGAAGTCATCGCGCGGCGTCAGGACCGGTGTCAGGAACTCATTTCGGCGGCGTCGGAGCCCACAGAGTCGAAGCTCTCGACATAGGCGTCCACACACTGCTGCAGCACCATCAGCGAAAGCGGCATGACCGCCTCGGCATCCAGGTCGGCAACATGCGAACCGTCTGCGAGAAAGAATCCGCCAGTGCTGAGCTCGATGTCGATCCAGAAGCGGTGCAGGTCTTTCAGGATGGTCAGCGCATCGACGAACAGCTCGACGTCCGGGTCGGCGTCCGGATCCACCAAGTACCTGACGAGCTCGTGGGTCAGCGAGTGGCGATGCGCATAGATCAGATTCAACCGGTCCGCCTGCGACTCGGTGATAGCACCGCTGTTGACGAGCCACAGTAGCGACGCTCGGAATCTCTTCTTCGGTGCCAAAGACAGAACTTCGTGCTGGTAGCGCTGTCGCTCCCGATCCGTCATTGGAGCGCCCGGTTCCAGGCCGCAGCAGTAAAACTCTCGAACCCTTTCAAGCACCGCCTGCTGAATCATCTCGTGAGTGATCTGGTAGAGGCCTGCGAACGCCAATGTGCCTCTGATGACGTCCGGTTGCAGCTTCGCTCTCAAGCGGCGCTCGTACCCGATCGGATCGTCCTGGTAACCCACCGCTCAGTACTCCAGGACCGTCAACACGCTGTCGCATTGAAAGATTCGGTCGTAACGCCCAGTCGTGCGCTGCCGCAAGATCCCTTTCTCCACCAGCTTGGCGATCGCAGTATTCGCGGCCTGATAGGAGACGCCGTGCAACGTAGCTGCGACCGACGCCGTGATCATCGGGTAGCCGACCAAGTCGTCAGCGATCCGCAACGAGACTCCCTTGGCCCCGCGCAACGTCTCTTGGAAGCCCTCCCGGAGAGCCAGCAACTTGTCCACCCGATCGATCACCTCTAATGCCTCGGCGTGAATCGCCGCAGAGATGAAGCACACCCATTCATCCCAATCACCGGTCTGGGACACCCGAAGCAGGCCATCCTGATACTCCGCGCGATGCTGTTCCAGCCAAGGCGAGATGTTGAGCACGGGAAACTGCAGATCGCCGGCGCTCATGAGCTGCAGCGCCATGACGAGGCGACCGAGGCGGCCATTGCCGTCATGGAACGGGTGCAGCGTCTCGAACTGATAGTGCGCGACCGCCACACGGATGATCGTTGGAATGGAGGTGGATCCCCGAACCCAGTCCTGCCATTGACGAAGACCATCGAGCAGCCGATGGTCGGCCGGCGGTGGCACGAAGCGCGCGGACGTCACACGCCGGTTGCCCAAACCGATGAAGACCTGGGTCGTTCGCACGCTGCCAGCATGCGAGCCGTCACTGGTCGTCCCTCGCAGCAGTTCACGCTGCAGGTCCTCGAGCATCCGAACCGAGATCGGCTGGCCTTCGGCCACCATCTCGTAGGCCCGCTCAGCTGCCGTCACGTAATTCCTGACTTCACTGACCGAGCCGGTCAGCTCGTCGTCCTCGAGAAAATCGGCCTCGAACACATCAGAGAGAAAGGCATAGGTCCCTTCCAGCGCGGAGGTGCTCACTGCTTCACGACGAGTGGCCGGCCGCGCCAGAAGACTGGGGTTGGGCAACAACGACGACGCCTGGTCGGCGCGCGCCATCGCCGCGGCGGCGTCGATGACCGCCGCGTACGTGTCGGCCTTTAGATCAAAACTGTCCGGAAGCGGATCCGGAACGAAGGCGACGTATTCGTACTCTTCACCGATCCGGGGGTCGTGCCCCACGATCGGCACGAGCTGCCCGATCGGGCTGCGACGCAGCGCCTCGACATCCATACGGTCCACCCAACCTTGAATTCTAGGAGTGTAATTTCAAGGTTAGCGTCTCAACCTTGAAAATCACCACTGGGTTTTCAAGGTTGCTATGAGCACCGCCAGAGAGCATTGAATCGAGGCGGACTGGTCCGCAGTCAGTCCGCAGTAGATCTGCGGGCCGCCGACGCCACCCAACACCGCCAACGCGTCTACCAGGACATTAGGCCTCTAGCCAACGAATCAAACTTCATCAAACTCCCTGGTGTGGTGGTTCGGGACGAAGAGGTCGTGGGTTCAAATCCCGCCACCCCGACAGGTGAAGAGGTGCCCGTCCGGCTCGTGCTGGACGGGCACTTCGCTTTTCAGGGGCCGGGCCGCTTACGGGTGCGTCACCGCCGCGTCGATAGGGTGGAACCGTCCGCATCGGAGCGAACGAAAGGCAGCACGTGGCAGGTAAGGCCGTGAAGCGCTGGAGTGATCTGTCCCCGCAGGCGAAGGTGGTCATCGTGGTGGGCGCCGGCCTCGACGCCGGTCTGCGCGCCTGGGCGCTGCGCGACCTCGCCAGCCGTCGGCCCGCCGACGTCAGGGGCCCCAAGTGGGTGTGGCGCGGCGCGCTCGGCCTGCTCAGCAGCTTCGGTGCCGCACCGGCGGCGTACCTGCTACTCGGCCGCCGGCGCTCATCCCACGGCTGACCCCGAAAAACAACAGAGCCGGCACCCTCGTGGGTTGCCGGCTCTGAATGGGGACGCCTGTTAGGCGTTGGCGCTCTCGCGCTCGTAGCGCTGCGCGATCGCGATCAACTCCTCACGGACCGTCGAATGCGGCAGGGCGTTGATGCGGGCGTACAGACGCCGACGTCCCATTTCGCGCTTCTTCTTCTCGCGGAACTGCGCGAAGGACATGACTATCACTCCTATAAGGCCCCGGATCACGGGGAAGGTTGGTTTATGCGGCAGGGGTCGAGGATCGCCCGACGCCCTGCCACGTCCTCCATCCTGCTTGTTAACGCTGTGTAACGCAAAAAAGTTTCGTGTGAGATTGCCTACAGCACAGGAAATTTCACGACCCGTGGGTGGCGGCGGTCACACCGGCGCGGCGATCAGCTCAGGATGCCGGGGCCGGGTCTGCTCAGCCTGGTGTAGAGCATCACCGAGCCCATCTCGACGACTCCGATGAGCACCACCGGCCACAGCGCGCCACCGGCGACGCTGACGAGCAGCGGGTGCGAGGCGGGGGCGGCGCGATCGGTGAACCGCCGTCCCGCGAGGTACAACCCGAGGGAGACCGCGAGCCAACCGCAGAGATACAGACCGAGAACGACCTCCAGGTCGGTCATCGCTACCCCCTGACCCTCATTGGTGCAGGTCGACTACCCGATCGAGTTTAAATCCAAACGCGTTCTGCGGTGTTTGTCCTGCCCACAGACGGGTATCGGATAGACGTGGCTGTTCCGTCGTCGACCCTCGTCGAACCCGCCCTGCCGAAGCCCGTCGGGCCGCTGTCGGCCATCGTCGTCGACCTCCTCACACGGGGTCGTCCGTCGCTGCCCATGCGACCCATCGACGTGCCCCTGCTGGAGAGCGACCCGTACGGTCTCGACCTCCAGCTCGCGCTCTACAGCTGCTACGAACTGCACTACCGCGGTTTCGCCGGGGTGAACTCACGCTGGGAGTGGAACCCGGCACTGCTGCAGTTGCGGGGACGCATGGAGGACGCCTTCCTCGACGCGGTCCGCCAGGATGTCGGTCCGATCCGGCGCAACGAGACCGCCGCGGCCGAGATGGACAAGCTGTCAATCGAACCCGCCGACGGTGCGGGCCCGTCGTACTTCCTGCGGGACAAGGGCACCTTCGAGCAGATGCGCGAGTACTTCGTGCACCGGTCGGTGTACCACCTCAAGGAGGGCGACCCGCACGCGTTCACCATCCCGCGGCTGAGCGGACACTCGAAGGCGGCGTTCGTCGCCGTCGAGTTCGACGAGTTCGGCGGCGGCCGTGGCGATCACGTGCACCAGCACCTCTACGCCGAGCTGATGGACGCCGCCGGGCTGGACTCCACCTACCTCGGCTACCTCGACCACGTGCCCGCCGAGGCGCTGGCATCGGTCAACCTGATGTCGCTGTTCGGTCTGCACCGCGACCTTCGCGGTGCCTCCATCGGGCATTTCGCGTCGACGGAGATCACGTCGTCGCCGGGATCGCGGCGACTCGTTGAGGCACTGCACCGGATGGGTGCCCCCGACGCCTGTGTGGCGTTCTACCACGAGCACGTGGTGGCCGACGCCGTTCACGAGCAGATCGTGCGCACCGACGTCGTCGGCGACCTGGTGGCCCGGGAGCCGCATCTGGACCGCGATGTGGTGTTCGGGATCCGCGCCCGCGACGTCGTCGAGGACCGGCTCGCCGATCTGCTGATGGACTGCTGGAGCGACAACCGGCCGTCGCTGCGCAAACCGCTGGACTGAGCGCACCCGAAAAGGGCCCGGCTCGTGTTCACGAGCCGGGCCCTTTTCGGGGACAGGAACAGGCCTCAATCAGGCCTTGGTCTGAACAGCCTTGGTCTCAACAGCCTTGTCGCGCTTGGCCGCTCGCGTCTTGCAGCGGTGGCTGGTGTCGCACATCGGGAAGTCCTTGCTGCGCCGGCAGGTGCAGATCGCGACCATGAACCGGTCCGAGCTGACCACCTGCCCGTCGGGCATCTCGATCCGCACCGGCCCCTGAACCATCAGCGGGCCGTTCGGCACCACCCGCACCGTGCGGGCGTCGCCGTCGCTCACGGCTTGTCCGCCCGGATCACCAGCAGTTCCTCTTCGCGGCGGCCCGGTTCCAGACGTCCGGTCTCCTCGAGCCACTCGGCGCGTGAGGTCAGCACCGGACCGAAGGGAATCCACTGGCGGGCAATGATTTCGGCGTCCAGACCGCGGCTGGCCAACGCGCGCAGCGTCTCGCGCGGGCCGGAGAACTCCGACTGCACCAGCAGCATCGTGCCGCCGTGGCCGAGGATGTCGGGCATCGCCGCGCACAGCGGGTCGAGCACCATGCGCCCGTCGTAGCCGGCGTCCCAGGCCCGCGACGGGCCGACGTGGGACGGCAGCGGGTCGACGTCGGCGCTCGGATCGTGCGGCACGTACGGCGGGTTGCACAGCACCACCTCGAACGGACCGAATTCGATTGCCCGCGCCCATGATCCGAGGCGGACGTCGACATCGACGCCGGCGGTCAGGGCGTTGGTCCGCGCGCAGCGCACGGCACGCGGGCAGATATCGAGTGCGGTCACCGAGGCGGCGTTGGCACCTGCTGCGCCGATAGCGACGACGCCGCTGCCGGTGCACAGGTCGACGACATGTCTGCCGTCGGCGATCCCGGCCTGGTCCATCACATCGATGAGCAGTCGCGAATCTTCTTGAGGGGCGTAAACACCCTGGTCGGCGATCACCGGATCGCGGACATCGGTAAATGCGGTTGTCACATCGGCCTTTCGACAAAACTTCAGTGCTGCTGCGATGTAGCGCTGCCCTGTTAATGCCCAAGATCAGCCGCGATAAACGTCGGAATCGTTTTGCCGGTCCACCCGGCGGGCACCCCATCGGCGTGCATGTCTCCGATATCGCCGCTTTGCCCGTCCGCTTCGGCGCCGCGCTGCGCCACCGCCGGCTCTTCCATCCCGACGGGGTGATGGCCAACGGCACCCTCGAACGCACCGCGCCGGAGGGTGAAGGGCTGCCGATGCACGGCTGCGACGTCATCGCGCGCGTCTCCAAGGGCGTCGGGCTGCCGGGCGCCGCACCGGACGTGGCGGGGCTGGCGTGGCGGATCCCGCCCCCGCCGGACCTGCGGTCGTGCAGCCCGTGGGATGTGCTGCTGGCGTCGACGGTGGCCGGGTCGCGGGCCGGGTTGGCGCCGGCACTGTCCTGGACGGGGACGACGTTCTCGAGCCTGATGCCGCTGCGCCACCACGACGCGCTGTGGTGGGTGCGCGCCCGGCTGGACACGCCGGTCGGGTCACCCGGGCTGGCGCTGGCCGCGGTCGCCGAGCAGATCGAGCGCACCGGGATCACCTTCACCGTCGAGCAGGCACCCGCCACCGGCGGGTTCCGCCCGCTGGCCCGGCTGACGCTGCGCCACGTCGACCCCAGCGCCGACGACATCGCGTTCGACCCCGCCCTGCACAGCGACCCGGAGGTCGAGCTGGCGCCGCGCTGGCTGGGCGACTTCCGCCGCGCGGCCTACCGGCGCAGCCGCGAGGGCCGCAACTGCGGCTAGGCGGTCGGTTCGCTGCCGGGTTCGGCCACGTCGGGAGCCAGTTCACGGGTGGCCATGCCACCCTCGCCGCCCTCGTCCTTCGGACCGGTGCGCTGCGCCTTCTGCTTGGCGCGTTCGTCGGCGCTGTCGTCGTCGTAGATGCCTTTACCTGTGGGCATACCCGTCTCCTCGTGGATTTCTAGTTCGCTGCTTCGCGCAGCCGGTCCAGCAGCGGTGCCGCCGCCTCGGTGAGGAACTGCTCCTGGCTCTCGTCACCGATCTGAATCAGCGCGATGTCGGTGAACCCGGCCTCCCAGTACGCGCTGACGGCGTCGACGATCGCGTCGAGGTCGGGTCCGCACGGGATCGACTCGGCGACATCCTCCGGCCGCACGTACTGCGTGGCGCCGTCGAACCCGGCGGTGGTGGGCAGGTCCGAGTTGACCGCCCAGCCGCCGGAGAACCAGCGGAACTGGTCGTGCGCGCGGTGGACCGCGGCGTCGCGGTCGGGGTCCCAGCAGATCGGGATCTGCCCGATGACCCGGGCGTGTCCGGGCAGGCCGGTGGCGCGGCGGGCCTCATGCCAGGCGTCGACGAGGCCCTTGTCCGGTTCGACGGCGATCAGGTGGTCCGACAGCGGCGCGAAGGTCTCGACCGACCGCTCCCCCGACACCGCGGTGGCGATGGCGACCGGGGTCTGCGGCACGTCCCACAGCCGCGCGGAGTCCACCTCGAAGTGCTCGCCCTTCCAGTCGACCAGCTCGCCGGTGAACAGTTCGCGGATGATCTGGATCGCCTCGCGCAGCATCTCCTGGCGCCGCGCGACGGTCGGCCAGCGTTTCCCGACGACGTGCTCGTTGAGGTTCTCCCCACTGCCCAGGCCCAGCGTGAAGCGGCCGTCGGCGAGGATCTGCAGGGTGGCGGCCTTCTGCGCGACGACGGCGGGGTGGTAGCGCATGGTCGGGCAGGTCACGTAGGTGAACAGCTCGACGCGCTCGGTGGCGTGCGCGACGGCACCCAGCACCGACCACGCGTAGGGGGCGTGCCCCTGGGCGGACAGCCACGGAAAGTAGTGGTCGGAGGAAACTTCGAAGTCGAATCCGACCTGTTCCGCCGAAACGGCATAGCGGACAAGCTCTTTAGGTCCGCTCTGCTCGGTCATCAGGGTGTAGCCGAACCGCGTCATGGGTGCGGGGTACCCGCGGGCCGCCTGCGGGAAAACCGTGAGGAAACGCCGACTGGCGCCGACGTTGTCAATTCGCGGCGTCCTCGACAGGATGGTGGCCATGAGCACCGACGCCGGCGGGTCCGGTCCTGTGGGCCCGCCGCCGGGCCCACCTCCCGGGTATCCGCCGTACCCGCCGCCGGGCTACAACTATCCGCCCGCCGGCTATCCGGCGCCGCCACCGGGCTACTGGGCTCCCCCGCCCGGGTACGGGGCGTATCCGCCGCCGCCGGCGTGGCGGCCGCCGGCGCTGAAGCCCGGGATCATCCCGCTGCGCCCGCTGACGATGTCGGAGATGTTCAACGGCGCGGTCGCCTGCATCCGGGCGAACCCGAAGGCCACGCTCGGGTTGACGACGGTCGTCGTGGTGATCACCCAGCTGATCGCGCTGGTGTTGTCGCTGGGGCCGCTGGCCACCAGCGGTGAGCTGACCCCGGCGTTGGTCGGTGAGCAGGTGTCGACGGGGGCGCTGATCAGCACGATGGTGTCGAGCCTGGGCGCCTCGCTGGCCACCGGGCTGGGCGCGATCGTGCTGAGCGGGTTGCTCACCGTCGTGGTCGGGCGCGCCGTGTTCGGCGCGGGCATCACGATCGGCGAAGCGTGGCAACGGCTTCGGGGGCGGCCGCTGTGGACGCTGCTGGGTTTCTCGCTGCTCGAGGTGACCGGCGCGGTGCTGCTGGTCGCGATCGCGGTCGGTGTCGTGGTGTGGATCGGGTTCGCGACCGGTGCCGTCGCGGCCGTGGTGATCGGCATCCCGTTGGCCGTCGCGGTGCTGGCGGCGCTGATCTATCTGGGCACGATGCTGACGTACGTGCCCGCGATCATCGTGCTGGAGCGGCTCGACATGATCTCGGCGGTCAGCCGGTCGTTCGCGCTGATCAAACGGGACTTCTGGCGGGTGCTGGGGATCCGGCTGCTGGCGGTCATCGTGGCGCAGCTGGTGGCCAGCGCGGTGGCGATCCCGTTCAGCGTGGGCGGGCAACTGATGCTGCTGGCGGCGTCGTCGACGGCGGTGGCGATGCTGGCGCTGGTGCTGCTGGCCGTGGGCGGTGCGCTCGGCCAGATCATCACCGCGCCGTTCGCCGCCGGGGTGGTGGTGCTGCAGTACACCGACGGCCGGATCCGCGGCGAGGCGTTCGATCTGGTATTGCAGACGGGTGCGGCCCACGGGCCGACCGCCCCGCCCGACTCCACCGACCACCTCTGGCTGACCCGTTCGAACTGACGTGCCGACCATAGATATCGACAGCGATGCCGCCCATGAGGCCGCGCAGCGCGAACTCGCCAAGCCGATCTACCCCAAGGAGTCGCTGACCGACCAGCTCATCGGCTGGATCGAGGATCTGCTGTACCGGCTGGCCGCGCAGAGCGCCTCGGTGCCGGGCGGCTGGCTCACGGTCACGGTGCTGGCGATCGTGCTGGTGGCGGTGCTGATCGCCGTCGTCCACCTGGCGCGCCGCGCGCTGCGGTCCGGCCGCGACGAGGACCCGGTGCTGTTCGACAGCCACGAGCTGACCGCCGCGCAGCACCGGCGGGCCGCCGAGGACGCCGCCGCGGCCGGCGACTGGGCGGGCGCGATCCGGCACCGGGTACGCGCGGTCGCGCGGCAGTTGGAGGAGACCGGCATCCTGGCGGTGATGCCGGGCCGGACCGCGACCGAGCTGGCCCGCGACGCGGCCGCCGAGCTGCCGCATCTGGCCGACGAACTCCGGGTGACCGCAACGGCTTTCAACGACGTCACCTACGGGGAGCAGCCCGGCGACGAGGACACCTACTCGCTGATCGTCGACCTCGACACCCACCTGATCGCCCGGGTGCGCCCCGGTGAGGCCGACGACGCCGCGCCGGTGCCCGCTGCCGACGGCTGGGCGGAGGTGCGATGACGACGACGGCGGTGGGCCCGACGCTGCGGCAGCGCTGGCGGCGCAACCGCTGGGTGCCGCTGTTGGCGGTGGTGGTGGTCGGGCTGGGCGCGCTGACCGCGTACCTCACCGCGCCGCGGCCGGGCGGACACATGGATCCGGCGTCGACGGCGCCGGGCGGGGCGCGGGCGCTGATGTCGCTGCTGCGCGAGCACGGCGTCGAGGTGATCGAGGCCGCCGACATCGCCGCGGTGGAGGCGGCGGCGCGGCCGGACACCCTGCTGGCGGTGGTCCAGACGTATCACCTCGTCGACCCGCAGGTGGTGGGCCGGCTCGCCGCGCTGCCGGGCGACCGGCTGCTGGTCAAGCCGACGTCACGCACCCGGGAGGCGTTGGCGCCGCAGCTCAAACGCGGTCACGGACTGGCGTTCGGTGTCGGGCTGCGTCCCGACTGCGACCTGCGTGAGGCCAACCGCGCCGGGACGGTGCAGTTCGGCGCCACCGACACCTACGAGGCGTCCGGCGACGTCCCGGTGGCCCGCTGCTACGACGGTGCGCTGGTGCGGTTCTCGCGTGACGGGCGCACCACCACGGTGGTCGGCAGCTCGGAGTTCATGGCCAACGGCGGACTGCTCAAGGAGGGCAACGCCGCGTTGGCGATGAATCTGGCCGGCGCCGCGCCGCGGCTGATCTGGTACGCACCGCAGCACACCGAGGGCGAATCGAACGGCGCGGCAACGCTTCTGGATCTGGTGCCGGACCGGGTCAGCTGGCTGCTGTGGCAGTTGGTGGTCGTGGTGGCGCTGCTGGCGCTGTGGCGGGCGCGCCGCGTCGGCCCCCTGGTGGCCGAACGTCTGCCCGTGGTGGTGCGGGCCTCGGAGACGGTGGAGGGCCGGGGCCGGCTGTACCGGTCGCGCCGGGCCCGCGACAGTGCGGCCGCGGCGCTGCGTACCGCCGCACTGCAGCGGATGGCGCCACGGATCGGGATCACCCCGGACGCCGACACCGATTCGACGGTCGCCGTGGTCTGCGCCCGCAGCGGCCTGGACCCGCAGACCGTGACCCGCGCGCTGTTCGGCCCGGCTCCCGCCGACGACGCCGAACTCGTCGCTCTCGCACGTGAACTCGACAACATCGAAAGGCAGGTCGCCCAGTCGTGACGGACCCCGAGAACGCAGACGAGCAGGACCCCGGCGCCCCAGAGGAGAACGGCACCGAGGAGATTCCCGCCGAGGACATTCCCACCGAGGCGTTGCCGGTCGACGACATTCCCACCGAGGACGAGCCGGTCGCGGACCCTGCCGAGGAGGCGGCGCGCACCGCGCTGCTGGCGCTGCGCGACGAGATCGGCAAGGCGGTCGTCGGGCAGGACGCGGTGGTCAGCGGGCTGGTGATCGCACTGCTGTGCCGCGGCCATGTGCTGTTGGAGGGGGTGCCCGGTGTCGCCAAGACGCTGCTGGTGCGCACGCTGGCGGCGGCGCTGCGACTGGACTTCAAGCGGGTGCAGTTCACCCCCGACCTGATGCCCGGCGACGTCACCGGCTCGCTGATCTACGACGCACGCACCGCCGAGTTCGAGTTCCGCTCCGGGCCGGTGTTCACCAACCTGCTTCTGGCCGACGAGATCAACCGCACCCCGCCGAAAACCCAGGCGGCGCTGTTGGAGGCGATGGAGGAACGGCAGGTCAGCGTGGAGGGTGAGGCCCGCCCGCTGCCGGACCCGTTCATCGTCGCGGCCACCCAGAACCCGATCGAGTACGAGGGCACCTATCAGCTGCCCGAGGCGCAGCTGGACCGGTTCCTGCTCAAGCTGCACGTCCCGCTGCCGCAGCGTGACCAGGAGGTCGCGATCCTGTCCCGGCACGCGCACGGCTTCGATCCGCGCGACCTGTCCGGTGTGCAGCCGGTCGCCGGACCCGAGGAACTGGCGGCCGGGCGCGCTGCGGTGCAGCGGGTGCTGGTGTCCGACGAGGTACTCGGCTACATCGTGGATATCGCTGCGGCGACCCGCAATTCGGCATCCCTGGCGTTGGGGGTGTCACCGCGCGGTACGACCGCGCTGCTGGCCACCGCCAGGACGTGGGCGTGGCTGTCGGGGCGCAACTACGTGACCCCCGACGACGTCAAGGCGATGGCGCGGCCGACGTGGCGGCACCGCATCCACCTGCGCCCGGAGGCCGAACTCGAGGGCGCCACCCCCGACGGCGTGCTCGACGGCATCCTGGCCTCGGTCCCGGTACCCCGCTAGTGGTCCTCACCGGTCGAACCGCGCTGGTCGCACTGGTGTGCGTCCTGCCGATCGCGGTATCGCCATGGCCGGCAGCGACATTCGCGGCGCTGCTGGCGGCGCTGGCGGCGGTGGTCGGCCTGGACGCCGCGCTGGCGGGCAGCGTGCGCCACGTCGCGTTCACCCGCAGCGGCGACAGCGCCGCCCGGCTCGGCCAGCAGGCCGAGGTGCGGCTGGTCGTCGAGAACACCGGCAACCGGCGCATCACCGGCGTGGTACGCGACGCGTGGCCGCCGAGCGCCTGCGCCGGGCCGCGGCTGCACCCGGTGGCGATCCCCGCGGGTCACCGCGTCCACCTGACCACCACGCTGCACCCGGTGCGGCGGGGTGATCAGGAGTCGGCGCTGATCACGGTGCGCTCGATCGGTCCGCTGGGGCTGGCCGGGCGGCAGCGCTCGCACCCGGTGCCGTGGCGGGTGCGGATCCTGCCGCCGTTCCTGTCCCGTCGGCATCTGCCCGCGCGGCTGGCGAAACTGCGTGAGCTGGAAGGCAATACGCCGGTGCTGATCCGCGGCCAGGGCACCGAGTTCGACTCGCTGCGCGAGTACGTCGTCGGCGACGACGTCCGCTCGATCGACTGGCGGGCCACCGCGCGGCGGGCCGATGTGGTGGTGCGCACGTGGCGCCCGGAGCGCGATCAGCGGGTGGTCATCGTCCTGGACACCGGCCGTACCTCGGCGGGCCGGGTCGGTGTCGACCCCACCAGCGGCGATCCCACCGGATGGCCGCGGCTGGACTGGTCGATGGACGCCGCGCTGCTGCTGGCCGCGCTGGCGGCGCGCGCCGGCGACCGCGTCGACTTCCTGGCGTTCGACCAGGTGCAGCGGGCGGGGTTGTTCAACGCGTCGCGCAGCGGCCTGCTCACCCAGCTCGTCGACGTGATGGCCCCGGTCGAGCCGGCGCTGGTGGAGTCGGACGCGACCGCGATGATCGCCGCGATCCAGCGCCGGGTGCGCAGGCACGCGCTGGTGGTGCTGCTGACCGACCTCAACGCCTCGGCGCTGGACGAGGGTCTGCTGCCGGTGCTGCCACGGCTGACGTCGCGGCACACCGTGCTGATCGCGGCGGTGTCCGACCCGCGGGTGGCGGCGCTGGCCGCGGGCCGTTCCGACGCTGCGCAGGTGTACGACGCGGCGGCGGCCGAGCGGGCCCGCAACGAGCGCGGGGAGATCGCCGCCCGGCTGCGCCGCCGCGGGGTCGACGTCGTCGACGCCGTACCCGAGGATCTGGCGCCGGCGCTGGCCGACCACTACCTGGCGCTCAAGGCGGCGGGCCGGCTCTGACCCGTCAGCGGGTGGGCACCACGTCGGGGGCGTTCTCGACGTCGCCGGTCTCCCCGGCGCGCACCCCCTTGCGGCCGAAGTGGAACACGTAGACCAGGAACACGGCCTCGGCGGCCGCCCCGATGCCGACGCGGGCCGCGGTGGGCAACGGCGACGGGGTCACCAGCGCCTCGATCAGGCCGGCCACCAGCAGCATCAGCACCAGGCCGCCCGCCACCGCGGCGATGGCACGGCCCTGTTCGGCCAGCACCTGCCCGCGCGGCCGGTCCCCCGGGGAGATCACCATCCAGCCCAGCCGCATACCGGCCCCGGCGGCGACGAACACCGCCGTCAGTTCCAGCAGACCGTGCGGGGTGATCAGGCCCAGGAACACGTCGCCCTTGCCCGCCCCGAACATCAGCCCGGCGTTGACGCCGAGGTTGGCGGCGTTCTGCAGCAGGATGTAGGGGATCGGCAGGCCGAGCAGGACGGCGAAAGCCAGGCACAGCAACGAAACCCACGCGTTGTTGGTCCACACCTGAAACGCGAACGACGCCGCCGGGTGCTCGCTGTAGTAGTTCGCGAAGTCGTTGTTGACCAGTTGGGCGATGTCCTCGTCGGACCCGATGGTGGCCTTGACCTCCGGGCTGCCCGCTACCCACACCGCGATCACCGCCGACACCAGCAGGAACACCAGGCCCGTGCTTAGCCACCAGCCGCGGGCCCGGTAGACCACCACCGGGAAGGACACCGTCCAGAACCGTGCGAACTCCCGCCACAGCGGGGCGGGCGCGGCGGTCACCGCCGAACGCGCCTGGGCCACCAGACCGGACAGCCGCCCGATGAGCGCCGCGTCGGTGGAGGCGCTGCGCACGATCGACAGGTGGGTCGACGCCCGCTGGTAGAGGTCGACGAGTTCGTCGATCTCAGGGCCGGTCAGCTTGTCGCGCCGCTTGATCAGCTCCTCGAGCCGGTCCCAGGTCGGCCGGTGCGTCAGCACGAACGCGTCGACATCCACGCGTCGCATGCTAGTAGCGTTGGCGGTTATGGTTGGCCAGCAAGAGCCGATGGTGACCGGCGACGCGGTGGTGCTGGACATCCAGATCGCCCAACTGCCGGTGCGCGCGCTGGCCGCACTGATCGACGTGACGGTGGTGCTGCTGCTCTACGTCTGCGGCGTGCTGCTGTACGCGCTGACCCTGCGCCAGTTCGATCCGGCGCTCTCGGCCGGGATCCTCACGGTGTTCACCGCGTTGTGCCTGTTGGGGTATCCGGTCGCGATCGAGTCGGTGACCAGGGGCCGGTCGCTGGGCAAGATGGCGCTGGGTCTGCGGGTGGTGTCCGACGACGGCGGTCCGGAACGGTTCCGGCAGGCCTTCATTCGCGCCCTCACCGGTGTGGTGGAGATCTATCTGCTCACCGGCGGGCCCGCGGTGATCTGCAGTCTGGTGTCCGCCAAGGGAAAACGCCTCGGCGACATCTTCGCGGGCACCGTGGTGATCAGCGAGCGCGCTCCCCGGACACCACCCCCGCCGCCGATGCCGCCCGAGCTGGCCTGGTGGGCGTCGTCGCTGCAACTGTCCGGGCTGCGCGCCGAGCAGGCCGAGCTGGCTCGCCAGTTCCTCGCTCGGGCAACACAGTTGCACCCCGCGGTGCGCGAGGACATGGCGTACCGGATCGCCGCGGGCGTCGTCGCGCAGATCTCCCCGCCGCCACCGCCGGGTGTCCCGCCGCACCTCGTGCTGGCCGCGGTGCTCGCCGAGCGGCACCGCCGGGAGCTGGCGCGGCTGCAGGGGCCGACGCCGCCCGGGCCCGGCGCACCGACGTTACCGCGGGCGCCGGAGGGCGGCTTCGCGCCACCCGGCTGAGCGGCTCAGGCCGCGATCCAGTTGCCGTGGAAGCCGTAGGGAACGCGTTGCGGCAGCTGGATTCTCGCGACGGGCGGGCCCGCGAAGTCGGTGGCGTCGAGGATGACCAGGTCGCTGCCGTCGCGGGCCGGGTCGTAGACGTAGGCGAGGTACCAGCCTGCGCTCTCGTCCGCTGACGACGCCGACGGCACGAACACCGCCTCGCCCGGTCCGCCCGGTGAGTCGGCGGTGCCGAACGCGTGCTCGACCGCGGTGCCGCTGGTCAGGTCGTAGCGCAGCAGCCGATTGTCGCCGACGGCCACCGAGTACCGGGCGGGCAGCGTGGTCAGCCGGTCGTCGATGCGGGGGAACTCGACGGGCCGGTCGTCGAGCTGGCGTTCGGTGACCGTGCCGGTGGTGAGGTTGATGGTCCAGCTCCACAGCACCCCGTCGGCTTCGAAGCCGGCGTTTCCGCGCCACAGCTCGGGATAGCGGACCGCTTGCAGCACAACGGAATCCCCGACGTCGTAGGCGTTGACGACGTGGAACACGTAGCACGGGTCGATGTCGAACCAGCGGACCTCGCCGAACGGGTCGTCGCGGCGCAGCAGCCCGAGCCGCGCGCCGTAGTCGTCGTCCCAGCGGTAGGGCATGTCCCCGTCGCCGCGCATCGCGACCTCGAGGTTGAACACGATGGGCAGGTCCATGAAGATCGCGTACGAGGCGGTCAGCGCGAAGTCGTGCATCATGGTCAGCGCGGGCACGTCGAGGCCGCGGTTGACGGTGAGCTCGCCGTCGGCGTCGGCGCGGTGGTAGGTCACGTGCGGTTCGAAGATGTTGCCGTAGCCGAAGAAGTGGAGTTCTCCGGTGGTGGGGCAGATCTTCGGGTGCGCGGTCATCGCGTCGACGAGCCTGCCGCCGAAGTCGTAGACGCCGACGGTCTCGAGGTCGTTGGTGATCTCGTAGGGCAGCGATGACTCCACCAGCGCCAGGGTCCTGCCCGCGTGGTTGACGACGTGAGTGTTGGCGACGCTGGAGCGCAGGTTGCGGGTGCCGTCGGCGTTGTAGACCGGGAAGGGTTCGACGAAGCTCTCGGTGCGCACCCACCGGTTGCGGTACCACTTGGCGCGGCCACCCTCGATGCGCGCGCCGTGGATCATGCCGTCGCCGGTGAACCAGTGGGCGGTGGCCTGCCGCGGGTTCGGCCCGTTGCGCAGGTACCAGCCGTCGAGTTCGGGCGGGATCGCACCGTCGACGGGCAGGTCGTATTCGGTGAGTTCGTCGGGCACCGGCGCGTAGTTGCCGCGGCGGAAGAAATCGTCGGTGCCGAACAGGGTCGAGTCGGTGGTTTCGCTCATTGAAACTCCCTCAGACGATCGATGGTCCAACGCTGACATGTCACAGTTGACATGTCAATAGTGGAGTTAAACTCGGCGGGTGAGTTTGCGAATCGCCGCGTTGGGCCTGCTCGCGCAGCAGCCGGGCAGCGGTTACGACCTGCTCCGATACTTCGAGAAATCCCTGGCCAACGTGTGGCCGGCCACCCAGAGCCAGCTCTACAGCGAGCTGAACAAGCTGGCCGACGCCGGCCTGATCGAGGTGTCGGCGATCGGCGCCCGCGGCCGCAAGGAGTATCGGATCACCGACGAGGGCCGGGCCGAACTGCGGCGATGGGTGCTCAACCCGGACGACGACCCGCCGTTTCGCAGCGCGCGGCTACTGCGGGTGTTCCTGCTCGGGGAGGTCTCGCCGGAGCAGGCGCGCGCACACCTCGCCGACATCGCCGAGACCGCCGACGCCGAGGTCGCCCGGCTGCGGGTACTACGCACCGAGATCGGGGACGACGGCAGCGATGAACTCTTCTACGGCCTGGCCGCGCTCGACTACGGGCTGCGGATGAACGCGATGGAAGCCGAGTGGGCCCGGTCCGTGATCGACAGCCTGGACGCCCGGCGGAGGAAGTGACCGCACAGGCCCTCCCCGCCCCCGCGAGGCTGTCGCCACGCAGGTCGTTACTCGCACTTTTCCTGCGTGGCTACCGCCTCGCGCCCCGACACCACGATCCTGCGGTACCACCACAGACCCGCACGGCGTTGCGCGACGATAGGTTCCGATATATCGTCAACGTATCGGAAATACATCGAGTGTTTTTCTACTCCGAATACTCCGAAGAATCGAGGAAACCACCATGAGCACCCCATTCCCACCCCCGTTCCCGCCGCCGGGCGGACCGGCGTTCGGTTTCGGCCCGCACGCCCTGCACCACCCGCGCGCCCGCCGCGAGATGCGTCACGTACTGCGCGAACGACTCCGTCAGCACTCCCCCGGGCCCGGTTTCCGGCACGGTGGCGGTTTCGAGTTCGGCTTCGGCCCGGGATTCGGTCCCGGCTTCGGCCCGGGCTTCGGGTTCGGTCCCGGCGGTCCGCGTGGGCACCGGCGGGGCGGACGCGGCCGGGGACGTCGCGGCGACGTGCGTGCCGCCCTGCTGGCACTGCTCGCCGAACGGCCGATGCACGGCTACGAGATGATCCAGGAGATCGCCGAACGCACCCAGAACGTGTGGCGCCCGAGCCCCGGCTCGGTCTACCCCACCCTGCAGTTGCTGGTCGACGAGGGACTGGCGGTCAGCACCGAAACCGAGGGCAGCAAAAAGCTTTTCGAGCTCACCGAGGAGGGCCGCGCCGCGGCGGAGCGGATCGAGACCCCGCCGTGGGAGCAGATCACCGAGGACCTCAAGGACGAGGATCCGGGCCTGCGCACCGCCGCCGGACAGTTGATGGGCGCCGTCGCGCAGTCCGCGTTCGCCGCCTCCGAGGAGCAGCGGCAGCGAATCGTCGACATCCTCAACAACGCCCGCCGCGAGATCTATGGCATCCTCGGCGAATCTGAGAATTCCATCTGAATCCGGAATAGCCCCGGCGGGACCGTTGTACGGATTGGGTATGCAAACCTTCCCACTCGGTTCCTTCCATGTCGGTCGCGTCGGGTTCGGCGCCATGCAGCTGCCTGGCCCCGGGGTGATGGGCCCGCCCCGGGACCACGCCGAGGCGATCGCGGTGCTGCACCGGGTCGTCGAACTCGGCATCAACCACATCGACACCTCGCAGTTCTACGGGCCGAATGTGGCCAACGAGTTGATTCACGAAGCGCTGCACCCGTATCCGGAGAACCTGGCGCTGGTCAGCAAGGTCGGGGCGCGCCGCGACGAAGCCGGCGCCTGGCTGCCCGCGCAGGAACCCGACGAGCTGCGCGCGGGCATCGAGGAGAACCTCAGCACCCTCGAGACCGACCGGCTCGCGGCGGTCAACCTGCGCGTCTTCGGCCACGACGCGGTGCCCGAGGTGGAGGACCGCGACCTGTTCGAGCGTCAGCTCGCCACCATGGTCAAGGCCCGCGACGAGGGGCTGATCGGCGGAATCGGGTTGTCCAACATCGGCCCCGAACATCTGCGGATCGCGTTGGACCAGACCGAGATCGTGTGCGTGCAGAACCAGTACAACCTCGTCGACCGCAGTTCACAGCCCGTGCTGGACGCCTGCATCGAGCACGACATCGCGTTCGTGCCGTTCTTCCCGCTTGGGTCGGCGTTCGTGGCCGACAGCCCGGTGCTCAACCATCCCGCGGTGCAGCGCGAGGCCGAACGGCAGGGCCGCACACCGGCGCAGATCGCGTTGGCGTGGACGCTGTCGGTGGCGCCGAACGTGCTGCTGATTCCGGGTACGTCGTCGCTGCGGCACCTCGAGGAGAACACCGCGGTCGCCGACATCGAGCTCAGCGAGGACGTCAAACGCGAACTCGACGCCGCCGCTTGAGTTAGGCACCGCTTGAGTTAGACACCGCTTGAGTTAGACACCGCTTGAGTTAGGCACCGCTTGAGTTAATCGACGTCGACCCAGTTGAGGGTGCGTTCGACGGCCTTGCGCCAGCCGGCGTAGCCGCGCTCGCGCTGCTCCTCGCTCCACTGCGGGGTCCAGCGTTTGTCCTCGTGCCAGTTGGCGCGCAGGTCATCGGTGTTGGCCCAGAAGCCGTTCGCCAGGCCCGCGGAGTACGCGGCACCGAGCGCCGTCGTCTCGGCCACCACCGGTTTGACCACGTCGACACCGAGCACGTCGGCCTGGATCTGCATGCACAGGTCGTTGGCGGTGATCCCGCCGTCGACCTTGAGCACCTCCATGGGCACCCCGGAGTCGGCGGCCATCGCGTCGACGACGTCGCGGCTCTGGTAGCAGATCGCCTCGAGCGTCGCGCGGGCCAGGTGCGCGTTGGTGTTGTACCGGGACAACCCGACGATCACCCCGCGCGCGTCCGAACGCCAGTAGGGCGCAAAGAGCCCCGAGAACGCCGGCACGAAGTACACCCCGCCGTTGTCCTCGACCTGACGGGCCAGCGCCTCGCTCTGCGACGCCCCGCTGATGATGCCGAGCTGGTCGCGCAGCCACTGCACGGCCGACCCGGTGACGGCGATCGAACCCTCAAGCGCGTAAACGGGTTTCGCTGGACCGTCGTCGGAGGCGAACTGGTAGCAGACGGTGGTGAGCAGCCCGTTGCTGGAGCGCACGATCTTCTCACCGGTGTTGAGGAGCAGGAAATTGCCTGTGCCGTAGGTGTTCTTGGCCTCACCGGCGTTCAGACAGACCTGGCCGACCATGGCGGCCTGCTGGTCGCCGAGGATGCCGGTGATGGGCACCTCGCCGGCCAGCGGTCCGTCGACGCGCGTCGTCCCGTACGCCTGCGGGTACGACGAGGGTTTGATCTCGGGCAGCATCTGGCGCGGAATCCCGAAGAACGACAACAGTTCGTCGTCCCAGTCCAGGGTCTCCAGGTTCATCAGCATGGTGCGGCTGGCGTTGGTGACGTCGGTGACGTGCACACCGCCGCGGCTGCCGCCGGTGAGGTTCCACAGCACCCAGGTGTCGGGGGTGCCGAAGATCGCGTCGCCGTTCTCGGCGTCGCGGCGCAGCCCGTCGACGTTCTCCAGCATCCACTGCAGCTTGCCGCCGGAGAAGTAGGTGGCGGGCGGCAGCCCGGCCTTCTGCCGGATCACGTCGCCGCGGCCGTCGCGGTCCAGCGCGGAGGCGATCCGGTCGGTGCGGGTGTCCTGCCAGACGATCGCGTTGTAGTAGGGCCGCCCGGTCTTGCGGTTCCACACCAGCGACGTCTCACGCTGGTTGGTGATCCCGAGCGCGGCCAGATCGGCGGCCGTCAGGTTCGTCTTGTTGAGCGCCGACATGATCACCGCCGCGGTGCGCTCCCAGATCTCGATCGGGTTGTGCTCGACCCAGCCGGCCTTCGGCAGGATCTGCTCGTGCTCGAGCTGGTGCCGCCCGACCTCGGTACCGGAGTGGTCGAAGATCATGCAGCGGGTGCTCGTCGTGCCCTGATCGATCGCGGCGACAAAGTCGGCCAACGTTCTCCCCTCTCGCCCTGCGGTCCGCCGTCCATCATGGACTACCCGATCGGACGTGTTCGGCGAAAGGCGGTCATCATGGTCGGCATGGCCACCTCGAGCGTCGACCTCACCCGCATGCCCCGCGGCGGGCCCGACGCCTCCTGCCTGGACCGGCTGCTGGACCGCTTCGACGACCGCGGTGAGGTCGACCCGGACGCCGTGCTTCGGATGCTGGGGTGGACCGGCGGCGTCTTCGGCAGCACCCGGCAGTTCGCCGAGATCGTGCTGGCCGAGGTGGCCGAGGTGGCCGACCCGCGCATCCTGGAACTCGGCGGCGACGACGAACTGTCGCGCACGCTGCGGGACTGGCATCCGACCGTGCGGCTGACCACCGCCGACGTGGACTCGGTGGCGGAGTTCGCCGACGGACAGTTCGACCTGGCGGTGCTGGTGCTCGGGCTGCATCACCTGTCGCCCGAGCGGGCCGCGCGGGTGCTCGCCGAGGGCGCCCGGGTGGCGGACAAGCTGCTGGTCATCGACCTGCCGCGGCCGCCGGCGCCGCTGCATCTGCTGCGTCTGGCGACGCTGCTGCCGCTGGCTCCGGTGCTCGCGCCCGTACACGACGGGCTGGTCAGCTCGGTGCGCGCCTACAGTCCGTCGGCGTTGCGCGCGCTGGCCGGGCACGCCGGGGTCGACGTGGAGCTGCGCGGCGGGCTGCTGGGCCCGCAGGTCGTCGTCGCCACCCGCCGCTGATCTCCCCCGACGCGCCGAGACTACGGAAATTGACGGCTTTCGCCCGATTTTCGTCATCTTCCGCAGTTTCGGCGGTCAACAATGAGGGCGTGGGCGAGGAAGTGAAGTCGGCCGAGTACAGCGGCGCGCACCGGCGTGAGTACCGGCGCAAGGTGCAGCAGTGCCTCGACGTGTTCGAGACGATGCTGGCGCAGTCGAGTTTCGACTTCGAGCGTCCGCTGACCGGCATGGAGATCGAGTGCAATCTGGTCGACTCGGCGTACCAGCCGGCGATGACCAACCAGGAGGTGCTCCAGGCGATCGCCGATCCGGCGTATCAGACCGAATTAGGCGCCTACAACATCGAATTCAACGTTCCGCCGCGACGGTTGCCGGGCCGGGCCGCGCTGGATCTGGAGGCCGAGGTGCGGGCCAGCCTGAACGCCGCCGAGGCCAAGGCCAGCCGCCACGACGCGCACATCGTGATGATCGGGATCCTGCCGACGCTGATGCCCGAGCACCTGTCGGGGCGGTGGATGAGCGAGTCGGTGCGCTACCAGGCGCTCAACGACTCGATCTTCACCGCCCGCGGCGAGGACATCCAGATCGACATCCCCGGACCGGAGCCGCTGAGCCTGCAGACCGCGACGATCGCGCCGGAGTCGGCGTGCACCAGCATGCAGCTGCACCTGCAGGTGTCGCCTGCGGAGTTCGCGCAGAACTGGAACGCCGCGCAGGTGCTGGCCGGTCCGCAGCTGGCGGTCGGCGCGAACTCGCCGTACTTCTTCGGCCACGAGCTGTGGGCCGAGACCCGCGTCGAGCTGTTCGCCCAGGCCACCGACACCCGCCCGGAGGAGCTCAAGGCGCAGGGGGTGCGGCCGCGGGTGTGGTTCGGGGAACGCTGGATCACCTCGATCTTCGACCTGTTCGAGGAGAACGTCCGCTACTTCCCGTCGCTGCTGCCGGAGATGACCGACGAGGACCCGGCGCGTGAGCTCGCCGAGGGCCGCATCCCGAAGCTGGCCGAGCTGCGGCTGCACAATGGCACCATCTACCGGTGGAACCGGCCGGTGTACGACGTGGTGAACGGCCGCCCGCACCTGCGGGTGGAGAACCGGGTGCTGCCCGCGGGCCCGACGGTGGTGGACATGATGGCCAACGCCGCGTTCTACTACGGTGCGCTGCGCACATTGTCCGAGGAGGACAGGCCGCTGTGGACGAAGATGAGTTTCGCTGCGGCCCAACACAATTTCGTCGAGGCCGCACAGCACGGGATGGAGGCCAGGATGTACTGGCCCGGCCTCGGCGAGGTCACCCCCGACGAGCTGGTGCTGCGCCAGCTGCTGCCGCTGGCCGACGAGGGACTGCGCCGCTGGGAGGTCGCCCCCGAGGTCCGCGACCGCTACCTCGGGGTGATCGAGGGACGGGTGAAGTCCGGCCGCAACGGTTCGGCGTGGCAGGTGGCGACGGTGCACGCGCTGCAGGACCGCGGGATGGCGCGGCCCGCAGCGCTGGCCGAGATGCTGCGCCGCTACTCCGAGCGGATGCACAGCAACGAACCGGTGCACACCTGGGACTTCGACTGAGCCCCGGCCCCACGGGCCCTACGTCAGCAGGGCCCGGTTCTCCTCGATGATGTCGGAGACCACGCCCCACGCCGGCTTCGGCGTCCAGTCCGCCCGCAGCAGGCCCATGTTCGCGGCGTTCTCGTCGGTCTCGGCGTTGTCCTTGATGGTCTGGATGAACGCCGGGCCCGCATAGGACAGCGTCCGCCAGGTGCGCAGGAAGTCGGCGATGTAGTCGGCCTGGCTCTCCTCCGACACCAGATGCGACGGCTGACCGTACTCGGTGGCCCAGATCTTCTTGTTGCCGTCGCCGTTGGCGACCATCAGCGCGTAGATCTGATTGAGCTGCCACAGCGGCGCCTGCGCGGTGTTCGCCCCGGCCGAGAACTTCATGCCGTACAGGTACGGGTGGAAGGCGATGGCGTCGAAATACCCTGCGGCGCCTGCGGCGTACATCTCCTCCACGAACCGCACCGGGTTGGCGGTGATGACGAAGAAGTCGAGCACCGAGGCCAGTCCGCCGACGAGCACCACCGCGTCCGGGTCGGCGGCCTTGATCGCCGGGTAGGCGGCCTTGAGCAGTTCGGTGTACTGCGCGGCGTTCGGGCCGGGCGCCCAGAAGCCCCAGTAGTTCTGCTCGTTCCAGATCTCGTACGCCGAGATCTTGCCCGCGTACCGGGTCGCGACCATCGAGGCGAACTCCGCGAACTCGGCGACGCTGGCGGGCCTGCCGGCCAGCAGCGGCACGTCGGGCACCGACGCCCACACCGGCGGCGAGTTCAGCACCGCAAGGATCTCGATGTCGCGGCTGTAGGCGCCGTTGACCATCCGGTCCACCGCGGCCCAGCTCCAGGCGTCGTCGAGCGGTTCAACACCCATCCAGGGCAGCAGGATTCGGATGTTGGTGACCCCGGCGGCCTTGAGCATGTCCAGCGCCAGGTCGGTCTCGGCCTGGGTGAAGAAGTACATCTCCTGCACCGTCACCGCGATCGTGGTGGAGCGCTGGTCCATCGCCGACTCCAGCGGCGGCGCGACCTGCACGGTGACCGTGACGGTCGAGGTCGCACCCGTGCCGTCGGTGATGCTGACGGTGAAGGTGTCGGTGTCGGGTCCCGGGGTGGCCGCCGCGGCGTAGCGGGCGTCGACGTTGGGCACGTAGGTGAAGGTTCCGGTGGCCGCGTCCAGGCGCACCTGTCCCTTGGTCGGACCGGTGGTGACGGTGTAGGTCAGCCCGGTGGCGGTCGGGTCGGCGGGTGTCACCCGGCCGAGCACCGCGCCGATGGCCAGGGTCGGCTCGTCGGCCTCGAATCCGGCCGTCGGAGCCGAAACCGCCGGTGTGACAGTCAGAGTCAGCGTCACCGTGGCCGAACCGCCGTATCCGTCGGTGACGGTGACGGTGACCGTGTCGACCAGCGCGTCGGGCCCGGCGCCCGGCGCCGCGGCGGCCTCGCGGGCCGCGTCGCTCGGCGTGTAGGTGAACGTGCCGTCGGACTGCAGGTCCAGCACACCCTTGCCCGCGGGGCCCGCGGTGTAGGTGAGCGTGTCGTTGTCGGCGTCGGTGAACGACACGCTGCCCGTCACCACGCCGGTGGCCGGATCCACCGAGGATGTCACCGTCGGCGCGGTCGGGACCGCGTTGCTCGGGGCGATGCTGACGGTGACGGTCGTGGTGACCACGCCGCCGCGGCCGTCGGCCACCGAGACGGTGAAGGTGTCGATCTTGGCGGCCGCCGGGGCACCGACCTGGGCGGCCGCGTGCCGCGCCGTCGCCGTCGGCGTGTATGTGAACGTGCCGTCACCGGCCAGCGTCATACTGCCCTTCGCCGGCCCACCGGTCACCGTGTACTGCAACGGATCTCCGTCGGGGTCGGTGGCGTTCACCTTCCCGGTCACCACACCGGTGCCGCCGTTCGGGGCGCCCACGGTGACGGTGCCGATGGCGGGCACGGTGTTGGTGGCCACCAGCGACACGACGTGCACGACGTCGGCGTCGTAGTCGGTGACGTAGAGCTTGGTCCCGTCGGCGCTCACCGCGGTCGAGACGGGCGAGGTCATCGGGGTGGTCGCGGTCCGGCTGGTGAACGTGTTGAGCAGCGCACCGGTCGTCGTGTCGAGCGCGGACACCACGCCCATGGTGTCGGTGACGTACACCTTGGCGCCGTCCGGGCTGACGGTGACGCTGGCCGGCGCACCGCTGACCGTGTGGGTGGCGATTACGGCCCTGGTCGCGGTGTTGATGACGCGCAGCGTGCTGTCGGCGGTGGTGACGTAGAGCCGCTGGCTGTTCGGGCTGATCGCCACCGAGGTCGGTGCGCTGGTGAACGACGCGATCAGCGTGGAGGTGTAGGCGGCCGCACCCACCGAGGAGATGTTGCCGCCGGTGGCGGTGGTGCTGATCACGTAGATGTTGGAGATGTCGGGGCTGACGACAAGCCCGGTCGGGGTGGATCCGGCGGGCAGCTTGATCGCCGCCGAGTTCCAGAACACCGTGGTGATCTTCACCAGGGTGCCGTCTTTACCGCTGGTGACGTACAGCGTCTGACCGCTGGGGCTGATGCCGATCGCGGTCGGGTTGTTGATCGTGACGGTCCTGGTCTTGGCGCCCGTCGCGGTGTTCACGACGGTGATCGTGTTGTTCAGCGAGCTCGTCACATAGATCTGGGAGCCGTCCGGGCTGACCGCGATGCCGTCCGGGTTGGTCCCGGCGGCAACGGTTTTCACGATGTTGTTGGTCGCGGTGTCGACGATGGTGACGGTACCCGCGGTCTTGTTGGTGACGTAGGCGCGGTTGCCGTTGACGACGACCTTGTAGGCGTCGGCGGCCGCGATGTCGGTGCCGGTGGCGCTCTGGGCGGCCACGGCGGCCAGGGCCATCCGGGCCACGGTCTCTGTCGCCTCCGTCGTCTCCGCCGAGACCGTCGGGGCGGCCGGCTCACCGATCTCGCGGCGGGCGGCGGCCAGCAGCAGCCAGCCCAGCGGGTTACTGGCCGGGTCCCCCGGGATCGCGGCCAGGATGGTCGAGATGATCGGGGAGACAACCGCCTTGACGAGCGCCTCGACGATGTTCACCGGCCGGGCGGCCACGACGGGCGCGGCGGGCTCCTCGACGGTCGCGCGCAACGCGACGGGGGCGACGACCTCGGCGGCCTTCTCGACCACCGGCTCGGCGACTGCGGCGGCGGCCGTCACCTGCGCGGTGACGTTGGCGGCCTTGACCTTCGGCCCCGGTGCCACGGTCTCTCGCGGGGCGGGTTTGGTGAGCGGTTCGGTTTCGGTTGCGGTACCCGACTTCTCAGGTTTGTCAGACTTTGCGGCCGGCTCGGCCGCCGTGTCGTTCTTGCCGGACTCCTCGGACTCCTCGGACTCCTTGAGATCCTCGACTGCCCAGTCGTCCCCGTCCTCGTCGTCGTGGTTCGCGCCACCCGAACTGGAGATGACCACGCCCGGCGCCACCTCGACCTGATTCGCGGTGGGCGAGGTGGCCGATGGCTCGGGGCCACCGTCGTCGGAACCGGCGGCGCTCCCCTCGTCTCCGCCGCCGACGGTGGCAGCATTGACCTGCTCGGGGCCCTTCTCGGGGCCCTGCTCTGGGCCCTGCTCTGAGCTCTTCGCTACGTCCGCCTCGGACGCCGCGCCGACGGAGTCGCCGGCGTCGGCCCCGGTGGACGACGTCTCGGTGTCGGCCAGGGCCACACCGGTCGGCGAGGCCACCGCGAATCCCACTCCAAGCGCGACGGCCAGCGCACCGACCCGTCCGACGTATGTGCTGTATCCCATTTCTGCCTCAATTCAAGATCTATTTGCTGGGACATATCGGAGGGAATATCCGTGTCGGTATGCCCGCACGCCGTGAGCAGGAAATTTACCCACACGTAAGGCAAATATGCACGAGTCGGAGCGCTAGCGGTATGGACTTTGGTCCCGACCGGGCGTTTCCATATCTCAAAAGTCTTCGCAGAGCAGCGCATTTCGCGGCGACAGCAAAATCGTTTGCTAAAGTAACGACACTTGGCGCTGGTTTATGGCGTATTTCTGACGGTTAGCGGCAAACCGGTATGCATTCTTGCGAAAAGTCTTGTCCGAAAAACGCAATTCCCGTGGACCGGGATCTAGCGTTGGAGCGATGGCTGTCTTGCGCGGGGTTCACCGCTGGTTGCCCACGGCTCTGGTGCTCGCCGCCGTCGTCGGCTGTCAGTCCGGCCAACAGGCCCGGGCCGACACCGTCGACGCGCATCTCGGCGAGCCGTTCGTGCTGGCCGGCGGCCAGCAGGCGGTCGTCGCCGACACCCCGCTGCGGCTGCGGTTCGCCGAGGTGCTCGAGGACTCCCGCTGCCCGACGCTGGTCGAGTGCGCGTGGACCGGGCAGGCGCGGATCTCGGTGGTCGTCGACGATGGCCGCACCATCGTCATGGAGTTCAACACCAATCCCGCGCCCGAAAAGAACCGGCAGCGGATCCACAGCGGCGCCTACGCGATCACGCTGCAGGCGCTCGACCCCTACCCGACCACCCCGCAGGACGCGCCCGGGCTGTCGGACTACCGGGCCACGCTGCTGGTGACGCGGCCGCAGTGATCACGCCCGGGTGGCGTCGGCCAGCGCCCGCACGAACAACTCCAGTTCGTCGGCGGTGACGTCGACGTGCGGGGAGAGCCTCAGCACCGGTGTCGTCATCTCGAATGGGGCGCGCTGCCGTTCGGCGACCGTGGTGACGATCCCCCGCTCGTCGATCAGCCACTGCCGCACCGTCTTCGGGTCCGCGCCGCCCGTCGGCGCGAGCGTGGTGATGGCGGTCGGCTCGTCGCGCGCCTCGATGACCCGCCACCCGTCGATGTCGGCGACGGCGTCGCGGGTCATCGCGCCCACCTCGGCCAGCCGTGCCCGCACCTGTGCCGGCCCCGCGGCCAGGTGCTCACCCAGCGCGACCGAGAAGCCCAGCCGGGCAGCGAGGTTCGTCTCGCCGTGCTCCAGCCGCTCCGGCACACTCATCGGCAGATTCCACTCCGGCGGCGGGATCCGGGGACGCAGCCGCCGCACCAGATCCGCGTCGAGCGCCAGGAACCCGACGCCCCGCGGCCCGGCGATCCACTTGCGTGACGACCCGTAGACGGCCGCGGGCGCGACCGCGCAGTCCAGATGCCCGAGCGCCTGGGCGGCGTCGACCACCAGCGGCAGCCCGAGCTCGGCGCAGACGGCCGCCAACTCGGCCACCGGCTGCGCGAGCCCGCGGTGGCTGCCCAGCGCCGTGAGGTGCACCAGCGCCGGCGGATCGGCGGCCAGCGCCCGCCGCGCCGCGTCGACATCGAGGCGGCCGTCACCGTCGGCGGGCAGTGCGCGGACCGCGAAACCGTTGGCCGCCATGATCGCCAGGTTCGGTCCGTACTCGCCGGGCAGGCAGGCCAGCGTGCGCTCCCCGGGCCAACTCGACAGCAGCAGGTCGAGCGCGTTGTTGGAGCCCGTGGTGAAGACGACGTCGCGCAGCCCGGTCAGCGCGCCGATCGCGGCGCGCCCCGCGTCCAGTGTCGGGGTGGCCGCCTCGGCGGCGACGTACCCGCCGACCTCGGCCTCGTGCCGGGCGTGCTGCGCGGCGGCCTCCATCACGGCGTAGCTCTGCCGGGAGCAGGCCGCGCTGTCGAGGTGTACGCCGGCGACGGCGGGCCGTGCCGCGCGCCAGACCTCCGCGAGGCTCATTTCACCGACAGCGACAGGGCGAAGTCGCCCACCGGGTCCGTCCACCAGTGCGTACACCGCAGCCCCGCCGCGGCGAGTTCGGCGGTGACGCCCTCGCGCCGGAACTTGCACGACACCTCGGTCAGCATCTCCTCCCCTTCGGCGAACTCGACGATCAGCCCGAGATCGCGCACCCGCACCCGCTGCGGTGCGGTGGCGCGCAGCCACATCTCGATACGCTCCTCGGCCGCATTCCATTTCGCGACGTGCTCGAAGGCGGCGAGGTCGAAGTCGGCGTCGAGTTCGCGGTTGACCACCGCCAGCACATTGCGGTTGAACCGCGCGGTGACGCCCGCGCTGTCGTCGTAGGCGCGCACCAGCCGGTCGGTGTCCTTGACCAGGTCGGTGCCCAGCAGCAGGCTGTCGCCGGGCTGCAGGGTGTCCGACAGCGCGGCCAGGAAGTCCGCGCGCGGGCCGGGGGTCAGGTTGCCGATCGTCGAGCCCAGGAACGCGACCAGCCGTCGGCCCACCCGTGGGATCTTGCCGAGGTGCTCCTCGAAATCGCCGCAGACCGCGTCGATCTCGATGCCCGGATACTCCGCGGCGATCGCCGAGCCCGCCGCGGTCAGCACGGTGGCGTCGACGTCGAACGGGATGAACCGCCGCAGCGCGCCGCGGTCGTGCAGCGCGGCGAGCAGCATCCGGGTCTTCTCGGAGGTGCCGCTGCCCAACTCGACCAGCGTGTCGGCGCCGGAGGCCGCCGCGATCTCCGCCGAACGCTCCCGCAGGATCAGCGCCTCGGTGCGGGTCGGGTAGTACTCCGCAAGCCGGGTGATCTGGTCGAACAGGTCGCTGCCGATGGAGTCGTAGAACCATTTGGGCGGCAACGACTTCGGGGTTCGGGTCAGCCCGTCCCGGACGTCGCGGCGCAGTGCGGCCGTCGCGGAGTCCGCCGCCAGGTGGTTCGACAACGTGAGGGTCATGACGATCCTTTCAGCGGGGTCAGTGCGACGTTCGCACCGGCGACCTCGACGAGATGCCGGTCGGGGATGTCCCGCCAGGCCGGGTCGTCGTCGTAGGGTTCGCTGGCCAGCACCACCCCGTCGGCGCGGCGCAGCACCGACAGCGTGTCCCCCCAGGTGGTGGCGAGCATCCGGGTTCCGTCGGCGGCCAGGATGTTCAGGCGTGCGTCGGGGTCGGCCTCGCCGACCTCGACGACGGTGTCGGCGAGCGCGTCGAGACCCCGCTCGAAGATCAGCGCGGCGAGCAGGGCGCTGTCGTTGGTCGACTCCGCCGTCGTCGACGGCGGCAGCACCGCCCGGTCGACGAGGCCGTTGTGCGACAACAGCCATCGCCCGTCGGTGAACGGCGCCGCGGCCGACGCCTCGATCGGCATGCCGACGCTGGCCGAGCGCACCGCGGCCACCACGCACCCGCTGCGCAGTGCGGGTGCCACCGAGGCCAGTGACGCGTCGCCCCAGATCGGGGACGCGCTGCGCCAGCGCCGCGGGGTCTGCCCGTCGAAGAAGCCGACACCCCAACCGTCGGCGTTCATCAGCCCGTGCTTCTGGCGGCGCGGCGAATAGGACTGCACCAGAAGGCCGTTGGGCGGATCCAGGACCAGCGACGCCACCGAGACCGGGGCGCCGAGCCACCCGAGGTGCCTGCACATCAGACGTCCCAGGCCAGCCGGACGCCGGCGAAGATCTGCCGCCGGATCGGGTGATCCCAGTTGCGGAAGCTGGGCCGCAGGATGCCCGGGGCCACCGCCCAGGAGCCGCCGCGCAGCACCTTGTAGTCCCCGGCCCCCGAACCTTCGAAGAACGGCTGTGAGTAGCGCTCGTAGACCATCGGGGTGAATCCCGGCCACGGCCGCAGCGGCGACGTCGTCCACTCCCACACGTCGCCGAGCATCTGTTCGGCGCCGTACGCCGACGCCCCGGCCGGGTACGCACCGACCGGTGCGGGCCGCAGCGCGTCGCCCCCGAGGTTGGCCAGGTGTGCGGTGGGTTCCGAACTGCCCCAGGGGAATCGACGTCGGGTACCGGCGGCGGGGTCCCACGCGCAGGCCTTCTCCCATTCGATCTCGGTGGGCAGCCGCGCACCCGCCCACGCCGCGTACGCCTCTGCCTCGAAGTAGGTGATGTGCTGCACCGGTTCGTCGTCGGGGATCGGTTCGACGTGGCCGAACCGGGTGCGGGTGCCCGCGAGGTCGCCGTCGTTCCAGAACTGCGGGGCGCGCAGACCGGCCTCCTGCCGGTAGGCCCAGCCGCGCGGCGACCACCAGCGCGGGTTGTCGTAGCCGCCGTCGTCGATGAAGCCGCGCCACTCGGCGTTGGTGACCGGGACGCGGCCGATGCGGAACGCCGGGACGTCGACGACGTGCGCCGGCCGTTCGTTGTCCAGCGAGTGCGGTTCGGTCACCGCGTCCACGCCGAGCACGAACTCACCGCCGGGCACCAGCACCGAGGTGCCCGCGACGCCGGGGCGGCCGGCGGGCAACGGATCACCGGGTCCGAGCAGCGGCGGGCCCTCACGCAGGTTCAGTGCCTGCAGCATGGTCTCGTCGTGCTGGTTCTCGTGGCTGATGACCATGCCGAAGGTGAAGCCCGGGTCGTCGTCGGGGAGCTTGTCGAGGGTGTCGAGCACCTTGTCGCGCACGGTGGCGCAGTAGGCGCGGGCGTCGGTGGGCGGCAGCAGCGGCAGCTTCGCCCGGGTGGCGCGGGGGTTGACGAACGCGTCGTAGAGCTGTTCGACGTCGGGGCGCAGCATTCCGGGCCGGTTCGGGTCGCCGTCACGCAGCAGCCACAGCTCCTCCTGCTGCCCGATGTGGGCGAGGTCCCACACCAGCGGGCTCATCAGCGGGTTGTACTGGCGTTGCAGCTCGGCGTCGTCGAAGTCAACGAGCCGCAGCGTGCGTTCCCGGGCCCGGGTCAGTTCGCGCGCGATCGTTTCGCGAGTTGTCACAGCTCCCCTTGTGCCGGTTGGGTGAGTGCCAGTTGGGTGAGTGCGGGCGCGAGACCGTGCGCGACGACCCGGTCGCTGAAGTCGTCGGCCGGGGACCGGCCCTGCTCGACCAAACGCGTCAACTGTCGCATCGATTCCTGGATCTCGGTAGGCGCCCGGTCGGCGACGGCGGCGACGCAGCGCTGCGCGGCCGCCCGCAGGTGCCGGTCACCAAGGCCGAGTTGGGCGGCGCGGTCCCACGCGGTGGCGACGGGGGCGGTGGCCTCGGCGGCGACGGCCGCGGCGGCGGGGTCGTCGAGCAGGGTGACGACGGTGTACACCAGCGCCGGCCACAGCGCGTCGGGCACGCTGTCGAGGTAGCGGATCTCCAGCCAGCGGCGTGGCCGCACCGGGGGGAACAGCGTGGTCAGGTGATAGTCCAGGTCCGCGGTGGTGGGACGGCGCCCGCCCAGCCGCAGCCGCCCGTCGGCCCAGTCGGCGAACGGCGCCCATTCGGTGACGGCCTCGGCGCCGTCGCCGGTGTTGACCAGCATCACCGGGGCCTTGAGCGCATAGCGGGCCCAGTCGCTGGCCGGATCGTCCCCGCTCTCCCCCAGCACCGGTCCGCACCGCGCGGAGTCCAGCCGGCCCCACACCCACTGGCGGGCCGACTGCCAGCCGGTGAACTCACCGTGCAGCAGGGGCGAGTTGGCGGCGACGGCGATCATCGTGGGGCCGAGCGCGTGGGCGAGGCGGACCCGGTCGGCCCACCCGTCGCGCGGGCCCGCGTCGACGTTGAGCTGGATCGACGCCGTCGACGTCATCATCGCCGCCCCGGCGCTGCGGGTGCCGCTGGCGGTGAAGAACGCCTCCATGGCGCGGTAGCGGTCGCCGGGGTTGACCCGGTGCGGCGGGCGCAGCGGGTCGGCGCCGAGCAGCACCAGCCCGAGCCCCCGCCGGTGGAACGCGGTGCGCAGCACCGCGCGGTCGGCGGTCATCGCGGCGATGGCGGGCAGCGGTCCCGGCAGCGGCGGACCGGACAGTTCGACGGCGCCGCCGGGTTCGACGGTCACGCGGCTGCCGCCGGGCAGGGGCGGGAGGTCGGCGATGACGCGGGTCAGTTCGTCCCAGCCGGGCCGGCGCGCGGGGTCGGTGAGGTCGAAACAGTGCGCCTCGATCTCCAGGCCGACCCGGCCTGCGGGTCCGTCGTGCAGGCAGTTCCGCGCGATGTGGGCGGCCGCGTCCCGCGCGCTGGTCAGGTCCGGCGCGCGCGCGTCAGTCGCCGTGGGCGTGATGGTGAAGGTCATCCCAACCATCCCCTTCCGGGTGTGGACCGATCGCCCCTTCACACATCTTCCAGATGACACCGACAAAGTCGCGCGGTTTTTCGGGCGCCGGCGCTGCCGGTCATTGCCCGAGCGTGTTCTGCATGGCACCGGCCAGCACGTTCACCGCGGGTCCGCCGTTGCCGGATTGGCAGACCTTGGCCTGCAGCAGCACGTTCTCCCGCAGCCGGGTGGTGGTGAAGCACCGGCGGTCGGTGCCGGCCTCCTGTTTGACCCAGTCGGCGTCGGTGCCGGTGGTCGGGCCCGCGGTGAACGACCACACCTGGGTGGTGAGGTTGTCGAGGTGCATCGCGGTGGTCTGCCCGGCGCAGCCGGTGGTGCGGTCGACGACGCGGTGGAACGCCCGTTCGGCGGCGTCGTTCGTGGCGAACACGCCGACGGCCTGTTTGACCAGATGCCTGGCGTCGGTGGGCGACTCCTGGGTCACCGCGCCGCGGAACGACGCCAGGTCCGGATCGGCGTACACGTCCGGCAAGCCGATGTCGGCCCAGTTGTTGCACGCCGGGTTGTCGACGTAGAAGTTCTGCACCGGGTCGGTGAAGGTCCACTCGAAACGCAGTGTGGCACCGACGATATTGCTCACCGACCCCTTGGGCAGCACCGCGTAGTTCACCACGCCGGGATCGGATGGACGCGCGCCCGCCGGCGCCGCCAGCGCCAGGCCGACGGCCACTGCGGCGATCACGGCTGCTCCCCGGCGACCTCCCCGATGACAGAGCGTCCGGGTCGGCACCGGTCAGACCTTCGCGGACAGTTTGACGTCGATGTTGCCGCGGGTGGCCTTGGAGTACGGGCACACCTGGTGCGCCTTGTTCATCAGCTCCTCGGCCGCGCCCTGCTCGAGCCCGGGCAGGTAGCCGATGAGGTGGGCGGTGAGACCGAATCCGCCGTCCGACGGGTCCTTGCCGAAGCCGATCCGGGCGGTGATCCCGGTGGCGTCGTCGAGGTCGATCTTCTCGTTGCGCGCGACCAGTCGCAGCGCGCCGAGGAAGCAGGCCGCGTAGCCGGCGGAGAACAGTTCCTCCGGGTTGGTGCCCACACCGCTGCCGCCCATCTCCTTGGGATGGTTGGTGTCGAGGTCGATGCGACCGGTCGACGACTTCACGTGTCCTTCGCGCCCGCCGCCGGTGGCGGTGGACTCCATGGTGAAAACCACGTCGATACTCATGACCCGATCCTTGCGATCAGGGCTGCGAACGGCAAGGGCGAGGCGCCGCCCTCGGGGTCACCGGCAGCACCGTGGGGGTGGCCAGACCGGCACCGGTGAGCGTCGCGAGCGACGCCACGCCTGCGGCCGTGGCGCCCTGTGCGGCGATGAGCAGACGACGCCTGTCGACCAGATCGGCCAGCACGC
>Ga0180215_1000254_pt1 | contig 74696 bp, 66 predicted proteins | sample eDN3rd37CBELigBY_FD_128871 | JGI IMG/M metagenome (GOLD analysis project Ga0180215, IMG submission 128871) | Enriched backyard soil microbial communities from Emeryville, California, USA - eDNA 3rd pass 37_C BE-Lig BY (version 2) (version 2) | ecosystem: Environmental > Terrestrial > Soil >...
CCCTTTCTGATTACCTTTTCCTTCGTTCCAGCGTGGGAACGGGCTTCAAGGGCCTGTTCTAATTACATTTCCCTTCGCTCCAGTGTGGGAATGGGCACCAAGTTCGCGTTCTGATGACCTTTTTCCTGGCTCCAATGTAGGAACGGGCATCAAATTCCCTTTCTGATTACCTTTTCCTTCGCTCCCGTGTGCATATGTGCACCAAGAGCCTGTTCTGGTGATCTTTTTCTTGGTTCCAATGTGGGAACGGGCATCAAATACCCTTTCTGATTACCTTTTCCATACTCCAGTACAGAAATGGGCACCAAGTCCGCTCTCTGATGAACTTTTCCTTCACCCCAATGTAGGAACGGGCACCAAGAAAAAAACTGAGCCTCCCCCATAAAAGGGTAAAGCTCAGTTTACTTTAATCATCTATCATTTGGAAGCATAAGAACCGCCCCTCTACTTCTTTCCAACAATGTTTCGATTTGTTGTGGTGAGGCGGGCGGGCTATAGTAGTAGCCTTGCATTTGTTTGCAGTCTTCCTGCCAGACTTTTTTAAGCTGGTCTTGGGTTTCGATTCCTTCAGCTATGGTGTTTAGGTTCAGCTGCTTGGCCAGGGTCATGATGGATTTGATAATGGCTTCGCTGATTTCGTTGGAATGGACATCGTTCACAAAGGAGCGGTCGATTTTTAACGTGTTGACAGCGAAGTATTTCAAATGGCTCATGGATGAGTAGCCTGTTCCAAAATCATCAATGGAGAGACTCACGCCCATGCTGCGAATCTGCTGCAGTGTTTCGATTAAGTCTTCTTTATTTTCGATAAGGATCGTCTCGGTAATCTCCAAATCAAGCCACTTTGCATCCAGCTGGGTTTCCGCCAGTACTTTTTCAAGTAATTGAATAAACTTATCCCGTTGCTGCAACTGTTTGACTGATACATTGATAGATATTCGAAGCGATGGATAGCCTTTATTCTGCCATTCCTTCGCTTGCAGGCAGGCGGTTCGTAAAATCCATTCTCCCAATGGAATGATTAGGCCTGTTTCTTCTGCTAATGGAATAAATTCACTTGGTGGAATTTGCCCCAATTGTTTATGATTCCAACGAACTAATGCCTCTGTGCCAATGATTTCACCTGATTCCAGATGGACTATCGGCTGATACGCCAGGTAAAATTCCTTGTGCTCCAGGGCATAGCGGAAATCATTTTCTAATCTGACTTTTTGAACGGTTTCGATATCCATTTTTGGATGGTATATTTCGTAACCGTTTTTCCCTCTTTCTTTTATAAAATACATGGCCGTATCTGCTTGTTTAATCAGTGTATCGACACTTACCTCTTCATTGCCAGCAAAGGTAACGATTCCTATGCTGACAGATAAATGAAACTCCAGATCCTCAAATAGAAATGGAACCTGTAAACTATTGATGATCCTATCCGCTGTTTCCGTTGCTGCCTTTTCATTTTCTATAGACGGCATGAGTATGATAAACTCGTCTCCGCCAAGTCTTGCCAGTGTTTGGTCGTCATCCAAACATTGATGGAACCGCTCCGAAACCTCCATTAAAAGTTTGTCACCGATATTATGTCCCAATGAATCATTGACGGTCTTAAAGCCATCCAAATCCAAAAACAGGAGCGCCATTCGATTCTTTTCTTTTACAGAATGCTTCCAGGCTTGAAGCACCCGGTCCTTTAGCAATGTCCGGTTAGGCAGACTCGTCAGCTGATCATAATAAGCCAGGTTTCTGATTTTCTCCTCATATTCCTTTTGATCTGTTATGTCCTTCGCAATCGCGAAAACTCCTGTCACCTCTCCGTCAACATAGATAGGGACATTCGTCACATTCGCATGAATTCGTTGATTATTTTTATTAAAAATAGTTAAATCGTAGTTTTGAGGCTCCCCTTGTTTTGCCAGCTCAAAATGTTCGAAGGTTCTCGGTAAATCCTCACCAACCACAAGTGATTGAAAGGAGATCTTTCCCATCTCCTTATTGGTATACCCTGTCTTTTGCTGAAAAACAGGATTTGATGTAATAAAGTTCCCTTCTAAATCCATTGAAAAAATAGCGTCAAAGTTATGTTCAAATAACGATTTATATTGTTCTTTTGTCCGGTTGTTTTCTTCCTCGAGACGTTTTCGCTCTGTCATATCATGAAAAACAACGACAGCTCCTGCCGGCTGACCCTTCCTGGTACTTAAAGGCTTGCCGTTTACAATTAAATTCCGTCTTTCAGCAAAGCCCTCTACCTCAACCCACATCTCGTATTGAAGTACATCGTCTCCATGTATTGCCCGATACAACGGTAAATCCTGATACCTCGTAATCCTTTTTGCATCAGCAGAAAAGAATGAAACCTTATGATTGAATGGGTTTGTCGATACATCCCAATATGATTGAAATGGCTGCGCAGCTTTGTTAAAGTAATTTATTTTTCCTTCGGTATCAAAAGCAATGACCTGCTCCTCCATGTTTTCTAGAATCGCTTCATAAAAGGCCTTTTGATGGAGGGTATCTTCTTGAGCCTGGTTTAACGCTTCGTTTATCTTTGCATTTTTAATAAGAAGCCTTGTCACTACAAGCAATATCGTCCAATTCGTCATACCGCTAATGAGAAAATCAGACAACACTTGAGATGGTATGTGGAAGCTGTATCTGTTTAGAAGTGCAGCTGATATCACGGAGCTTACAACTATACCGGCAATAAGCGCCAATTTCCAATAGGGATAGATAGTTAAGAACAAGATAATGGGGATAATCAATAATGACCATACGATAGGATGAAGATGATTGGCATAGATATAATCTACTCCAACTACAAGCAGGATCGAAAGTATAATTGGTATAGAATAGTACTTTTTCAAAATGATATCACTACTTTCTCGTTTCCCTCTAGGAGAATAGCCTGATGTTTAGTATAAACAGTCTATGAAAAACCGCAATATACTATAGAAAAATAATTTCATATTAATTATTTCCATTAACAAAGATGACATATTGTTTTGTAAAAAAAGAAAAAGCACAGACAAAATGCCTATGCTTAAGAAGAAATATATAGATGATTAAAGAAATGGTTACTATTAGTATAGCATTCATCATTCTTACAACCGATGATATAAATCACAGACTTAATCGGATTTATGTGCTACTTACCCTATCATGATAGAAGAGCTTGCAGCATTCCCCCGATGGCCCCAGTTATGACGACAACCCACGGAGGCAGCTTCCAGAAGGTTAGCATGCTGAACAAGATGGCTGCTAAAACAAAATCAATCGGCTCAAGAATGGAGTTGGTCCAAATGGGCTGGTAAAAGGCCGCAATGAGGATCCCTACAACTGCTGCATTTACTCCCGCCAAAGCCCCCTGCATGTTCGGATTTTTCCTTAGCGTATTCCAGAACGGCAGGGTTCCGAAGATGAGCAGAAATGCCGGGAGGAAAATCGCCACTGTTGCCAATAATCCGCCCACCCATCCGTCCTTAACAGCTCCTAAATATGCGGCAAATGTAAATAACGGACCTGGAACAGCCTGGGCTGCCCCATAGCCTGCAAGAAATTCCGCTCCACTTACCCAGCCGCTTGGAACAAATTCCCTCTCTAATAAAGGCATGACCACGTGACCACCGCCAAAAACAAGTGAGCCCGATCTGTAAAAACTATCGAACATGGCGATCCAATGAATGGAGGTCATATCCCGAAGGATTGGAAGAACAAGTAGCAAACCAAAAAACAATCCGAGACAGATGACAGCAAACCCGCGTGATACCGGTACATGAATGGTCGTATGTTCATCCTTGTTGTTTTTTTTAAAAAGGAAATAGCCTGCAATCGCCGCAGCAAGAATCATAACTATCTGCGTAAAGGCTGTTTGCCACAGCAGGGTTCCGATTAAGGCCAGTAACGCGAATGTTTTTCGCGCTGGATCGGGTGTTAAATTCTGAGCCATACCTAAAATTGCGTGCGCCACAACGGCTACTGCTACGATTTTCAAGCCATGGATCCAGCCGGTCTCTTGGATACTTAGCCCCTGAAGAATGAGTGCGAACGCAATCAGTGCGATGACCGAGGGAAGAGTGAAGCCTAAAAAGGAGACAATTCCTCCTAGTACACCTGCCCTCATGACGCCGATGCCTATCCCAACCTGGCTGCTGGCAGGTCCGGGCAGGAACTGACCTAATGCCACTAAATCAGCGTAGCTTTTTTCGTCCATCCATTTTCGTCTCCGAACATATTCTTCATGAAAATAGCCTAGATGGGCGATCGGCCCGCCAAAGGATGTGAGTCCGAGTCTGGTGGAAACGAATAGGATCTCTAGTAGTGTTCGAATGGAGGTGCTGCGTTTTTCCTTTGCTGCTTTATGCTCCATGTTTGATGCTGCCTCCTTTAGTTTTCAGTTACTTTGTTTCTATAAATTTGCTTTTTCCTAGATGCCTTTTTGCACCTTTTGAGGATCTATCAAGATGGTATCATATGTATTATTTTATGATCTTTTATTTACTAAAACTTAATAATATTTATACAATTGGTGATTAGCAAAAATGCATGCTTTACTTTGGGGTCTTAATAAAAGGATTCCTGTTACCTTTTTTATTAAACCTAACTTCCAGCTGTTTTCTTCTTCTTGTCCTTTAGAACCCCTCTATAAGACATTTCCTCCAACTCATTCCTCCGACTTATCCTTTAGAACCCTTCTATAAGACATTTCCTTCAGCTCGTACCTCCGAATTGTCCTTTAGAACCTCTCTATAAGACATTTCCTTCAGCTCGTTCCTCCGAATTGTCCTTTAGAACCCCTCTATAAGACATTTCCTCCAACTCGTTCCTCCGACTTGTACTTTAGAACCCTTCTATAGGACATTTCTTCCTACCGGACTCTTCGCTTTGTCCTTTAGAACCCATGCACATAAAAAAAACCTAAGACCCTATGCGGAGTCTTAGAATTTTCGCTCTTGTTTATGGTGTTGTTTGAAAGAGGAAAATGCCATGAAAGATTTTTAGTGGAATATGGGGATTATTCAGGGATTGACTTTTCTGCGTTGATGTAGCCGGCACCGTAGATATTTGGGTCTTTGCCTTTCCACATATCGGCATTCTTCATTAAGGCGGACTTTACTAGATCAGGGGTTAGTGAAGGATTACGCTCGAGCATGAGTGCGACGATTCCAGCGCATATTGGTGTGGCCATGGATGTACCTGATAGCATAAAATAATCATTGTCGACTCGGGCATTTTTCTGCAGCTTGTCTAAATAAGAATTTGGCGCACGTAGTGAAACGATATTAACGCCCGGTGCTAATACATCCGGTTTGTTTAGCCCATATCTGGTCGGTCCGCGACTGGAGAAGCTTGCGACATCATCATCGTTTTTATCAACCGATTCGTTGTCATCGAGTGCTCCGACCGTAATCACTTTGTCGCTGATGCCAGGGCTGGCAATGGTTCCTTTGTTCGGCCCTTCATTTCCTGCTGCAACAACAACGACAATCCCGGAATCCCAGGCTTTCTCGACTATTTTTACCATTGGATCAGCATCCTCGGAACCGTAGTTTTGTGCGGTGCTTCCTAATGACATCGAAATAATATCAATTCGGTCTAATGGATGGTCGATATTGTATTGGATACACCAGTCTACCCCTTGCATAACCGTTTCCAGAGAACCGGAGCCCAGTTTATCCAATACCTTCACACCAACTAGCGTGGCATGTGGCGCAGGTCCTGCATAGGTAGGCGAAGCGGATGCAGCATCACCGGCACAATGTGTTCCATGTCCATTGTCGTCATATGCAGCCGTACGGTTGTTTACAAAATCCTTAAAGTCTGTAATTCGATTAGACAGATCCTGGTGTGGATGGATTCCTGTATCGATAATGGCAATTTTCACACCCTCGCCTGTTAATTCTCTTCCTCTTCGACTAATTCCTTTTGCACTTGCTGCTGGAACAGCTACATTAAGCAACGCTTTAACCTCACTGTTTAAATATACTTTTCTAATATGCTTGCAAGATGTGAGAACCTCTTCTAATCCAGAAGGTGTGATATCCACACTCATGCTGGACACCCTAGGAAAATATTGTCTAACCTTATTTCTCATATGACTATCCATAACACCTTCAACTACTTTACAACCATCCTCATAGCAGTCATCCTGGAACTCCACAATCACAGAAAACTTCTTGCCCCTTTTAATAGTCCCCTCAAAAAGCTTATGCAAAAAGCATGGGGTCCATTTAAAAGGTTTGTACAGGTTCAAAATTAATTCTCTTAACGGTCGTTCCAGCTTATCGGCATGAGCTCGTACCATTTGAACCATCGAATAACCAAACAAACTACTATCATCCCTTTCTTAGTTTTTAGTATATCGTATGAAGATAATAGAAAGATGGCATCCACGCTTGTCCGCTATTCTAGTAAAAAGGGCGTATAAATAGCGGGGCCAGTGCCAAAAAGCAGAGGGACGGTTCTCTTGCTTCCTTGGAAGCAAGAGAACCGTCCCCATGCATCTAAAACTGAACTAATCATCGGCGCCACTGCAAAAAACCGGCCTCCAAATGGAGAACCGGTTTTGTTATCTTATGCTAATTTTTCAATAGAAGTATTGTCTTCTAGGTTACTATTCTCGGCACCTTCTGGATTGAAGCGGCCTTCCCATTTTGACATAACCACCGTTGCCAGTGCATTTCCTACTACGTTTACAACTGTACGAGCCATATCTAGAAGTCTATCAATTCCAGCGATGAAGGCAAGTCCTTCAATCGGGATTCCTACTGTACCTAATGTTGCTAGTAATACAACGAAGGATACCCCTGGAACGCCGGCGATTCCTTTTGATGTAACCATTAGCACTAATACTAATGTAATTTGTTCCATGATGCTTAGATCGATACCGTACATTTGCGCGATAAAAATGGCAGCAAGTGCTTGGTATAATGTAGATCCATCAAGGTTAAAGGAGTAACCTGTCGGAACAACAAAGGAAACGATATCCTTTGGACAGCCAAATTTCTGCATTTTTTCAATAACCCTTGGCAATACCGACTCTGAGCTTGATGTTGAATAGGCCAAAAGCAGTTCGTCTTTTAAAGTTTTCATTAGATGGAAAATGTTGATGCCTACAAGCTTTGCAATTCCGCCTAACACGACGACGATAAAGAAAGCCATTGTTGCGTATACAAGGATCATTAATTTTCCAAGCGGCAGTAACGATGCCAAACCGAATTTGGATACCGTTACCCCAATTAAACCAAAAACACCCAGCGGAGCAAATCGCATAACGAAGTTTGTTACCCAGAACATTGCATCTGCTACACCCTCGAAGAAAGCAAGCACCGGCTTTCCTTTGTCACCGATTGCCGCTACTCCTAAACCAAAGATAACAGAGAAAAAGATAATAGCCAACATATCGCCGGCTGCCATCGCTGAAACGACGTTTTTCGGAACAATGTTTACGATAATATCCAATATCCCATGACTCGAGCTCTGGACTTCCTCCGTTGTATGAACATATTGGTCAATGGAGGTTTTTGTTAGTGATGACATGTCAATGCCTTCACCGGGATGGAAGAGATTCGCTGACAGTAAACCAACAACAATCGCAATGGTTGTGACAATCTCAAAGTAAAGGAGTGTCTTCCCGCCAAGCTTTCCCAATTGTTTGATATTTCCAGTCCCAGCAACCCCTATGATTAAGGTTGAAACAATGATTGGGACTACAATCATTTTTATCATATTTAAGAAGATGGTTCCCAACGGTTGTAGATATTTCTCTACACCAGGATTCCCATAAAAGACCGCTCCGACAATGATACCTAAGACTAAACCAGCAAGAATTTGCCAAGCTAATGAAAATTTAAATCTTTTCTTCATTAAGAAGTCACCCCTTTTTTGAAATTATTTTTCATTAAAAATTGAGCTAATTCCAATAATATGGGGCCACTACCGAATCCGACAAAATCCGACATTTTCTTTTTTCGAAAAAATTAACCCTGATGATATTTTTCCTGCGTTTCCAAATATAGCATCTGGAGAAATTTTTTTATATTAATTTTGACCTTTGCCTCCTCATCCCGCTCCTCTTGAATGGAGACCATATGCTTTCTTACTTCCTGAAAATCAAAATAACGCGGCGCGTAATACTCAAATTCTGGATTGGTGTAATCGATCGACCCTAATGAAACCAAATTATTAAATGCCGTTAAAATGGTGCGGCGAATGCGCTGCTCAATGGCTTTGCTTTCTTTTTTCACATCCACGTTCGTAAATTCGCCCTTCGCTGCAACCGCTTCGTATAAATCCTTCAAAGGCGGAAGTTGGACTACCTTCTCGCTGGAATTCATGAGGTGTTCAATAATAAACACAATGTCATCACTGCCAGCCCCCCCAATGATTCCCATATCATTGAGGATGGACATGACGATTTCTTTAACCGTTTTCTCTCTCACTTTAGAGTTATCTAAGCCGATATGTGCCAACGTTTCCTGAATCGTGCGCAGGGAATTTTTTAACAAAAATTGCTCGGCTGTTTTCTTTAAAATACTCTGAACCTCCACACGATTAATGGGTTTATGTATAAAATAATCGACGCCCTTCTCGTACGCCTCCCCAACTATTTCCTTCGTTACCACTTGGGAGATCATAATAAACTGCCCTTTGTATCCTTCCGACCTCAATCGTTCCATCGTTTCAATTCCGTCAAGCTCGGGCATGAGTAAATCAATTAAAACCACATCAGGATTTCTCGTGAGGACGGGTGAAAGACATTGCACGCCATTTGCCGCCTCCCCAATCACCATGCCGAGATCACCATCGATAATGATGTTCTTCAGCATAGATCTGCTTGCCTTGTCATCATCTACAATAAAATAGCGCAGCTTAATCCCCTCACTTTCGTATGGACTTTGTTGGAATCTGGATGATAAACGTCGTTCCGTTTTCCGGTGTTTCTATGTTAATTTGTCCATTTAGCGTATGTACAATTTCCTTTACATGAGATAAGCCGATTCCCGTTGCTGCAACGCCATGCTCGTTGAACTTTGTTGTGTAGCCAGGCTCAAAGATCACAGGTACATCTTCCTCCGAAATTCCCTTGCCTGTGTCCGTAATAACAAAAAACGTGTTTGCCGACTCCTCAAAGACATCAAAGTAAATCTCGCCTTTTTCCGAAATAGATTCGACTGCATTTGCAGCAAGATTATTTAATAAGGCTAGCAGCGGAATTTGCTGGTCTGTTTCATAATCAACGGTGATTTTTTTATGAAAATGGATCTTTTTCTTTAAAAGCTCACTGTAGCGTTCATTAGCAATCAGGACCAGGCTAAGTACATCGGAAAGGTTGAGTTTCTTTTGCATTTTCTCCACACTAAGCTTTGTAAGACCGGAAAGAATCCGCTGAGAATCCTTTTTCACCTCATGTATTTCTTGAGCTATCTGCAAAGCCTGAACACTTAACAAATGGAGCTCCTTCTTTTTCAGCTTCCGATATAAATCATGACTGGAAGCCGTAATTTGTTCGATATGATTCATCGATTTTTGCAAATATAGCGTTTCGGCATAAAGCTCAGAGCCAACCCGCAGTATTTCCTGCATCCGCTTCTTTTGTTCGGAAATCGTGATGGTGCTATATAGACCCACAACAGAATAACTGCGAATCAATGCAACAACCGTTATTAATCCCCATATTCTTAGGTCAAGACTTACCTGCTGATGCAGTCCGTTTCGTGCAAGCTGCTCCGCACCATTTGCAATGAATTCGAACAAGAAAGCCCAGCCCCCTAATGGAAGCGGACGTGTTTTGTACCTATCGATTTTTATCATATGAAAACCAAGAGCAAAAAGAAAGTAGAACAAAAATGCAGGTGAATGATTGATGAAGCTCGATGACCAGAGAGTATCTTGAAATAGAATATCCTCGATTGTCCGGATACAAACGACAATCAAGCCTGTCATGATTCCCGTCCGGATGACGGACACCGGAGGCCAAATCAGAATCATCAAGAAAAATGCTACACTTCCAAGCCCAAACCGGAAAGCCTCTCCTTCAAAAGGAACCACTTTAATTTCACTGGCAATCGTCGTCAGTATCGCCGTCAAAAGCATAACAAGCCAATCATTTCTGCTAAATGCTCGAGTGGAAAATGAATGTAAACCAAACATAGAAATCTCCTATAAAAAGCATAATTTTTACCGTCCACAAAGACTCAACTATAAGCAGAGTATAGCATATATCCACAACAAAGAAGCAGAGGCCCTGATTTTTTATCGTGAGATGCGGCGGGACGGTTCTCTTGCTTCCGATTTGGAGAGGAGGAAGCGGCGGGACGGTTCTCTCGCTTCCGGTTTAGAGAGCAGGAAGCAGCGGGACGGTTCTCCCGCTTCCAAATTGGAGAGAAGGAAGCGGCGGGACGGTTCTCTCGCTTCCAGTTTAGAGAGCAGGAAGCAGCGGGACGGTTCTCTCGCTTCCAGTTTAGAGAGCAAAAGAAGCAGGAGAACCGTCCCTATAGTTGAAAATGTGCCTGCTGACTGATATTGTAAGACTCGTTATATAGAGAACCTGTTTTTATGATCGGAGGAATGAATGGTGAGAAAAATGAGATTGGGCTCAAGCAGCCTAGAGGTACCAGTTTTAGCGGTTGGCTGTATGCGTATGAATAAGATAGAAAAACCTGAGGCTGAGCGCTTTATCCAGACTGCCTTAGAAGAAGGTGTAAACTTTTTTGACCATGCTGATATATATGGTCATGGAGAATGCGAGGAAATTTTTGCTGAAGCCATACATATGAACGATGACGTTCGTGAGAATATCATTCTGCAATCGAAATGCGGTATTCGTAAAGGAATGTTTGATTTTTCAAAGGAGCATATTTTAGAATCGGTTGATGGGATTCTGCATCGGCTTCGAACCGATTATCTTGACGTCCTTCTTCTGCACCGGCCAGATGCCCTCGTTGAGCCTGAAGAAGTAGCAGAAACCTTTGATATTCTGAAAAGCTCTGGAAAGGTGCGCAACTTTGGTGTTTCAAACCACAATCCAATGCAGATTCAGCTGCTTCAAAAATACGTCAAAGTGCCACTAGTGGCAAATCAACTGCAGCTAAGCATCACCAACTCCACAATGATTAAAAGCGGACTCAATGTCAACATGGAGAATGATGCCGCTGTTAACAGGGATGGGAGCGTGCTTGATTATTGCAGACTAAACGATATCACCATCCAGCCATGGTCCCCTTTTCAGTATGGATTTTTCGAGGGCGTCTTCCTCGGTAATGAAAAGTTTCCAGAGCTGAATCAGAGAATCGATGAAATTGCAGCTAAATATGAAGTAACCAACACAACCATTGCGATAGCCTGGCTCTTACGCCATCCCGCAAACATGCAGCCAATCATCGGTACAATGAATACCGAAAGATTGAAGGACTGCTGTAAAGCAACCACTATTCACCTCACTCGTGAAGAATGGTACAGCATTTACCGTGCTGCCGGGAACATACTCCCTTAAAAAAGGAAGCATGGGGACGGTTCTTTTGCTTCCAAATCGGAAGCGGAAGAACCGTCCCTTGATATTCTAAAATCCTCTGATATAGAATAAAATCCTTTGTTTGTATGTGATTTTCAGCACATGATACCGCTTTCAATAGTCTAAAAATTATTTTCAAAAACCCAATATTTTGCAAGAAAAGTGTGATTAGACATTTTTCGCCAAATGTTCTAAATTTAGTATTGTAATGGAAATATTGGGGATTCGGGATATTTTAGTAAGGGGAGGATTTTTGTAATGATACGCTATAAAAAATTGGGCTATGCTGTTTTGTGTGTAACAGATCTTGAGAAATCAATTGATTTCTACACAAATATTGTGGGAATGCAGTTTGTTGAGCAGGTTGGTGAAACCGCTTACCTTCGTACAAGCCATGATCATCACAATTTAATTCTAGAACAGGCTCCTGAAGCCGGATTGAAACGGGTTGGCTTTGAGCTTGAAAAAGCATCACAATTCGACGATGTCTTTAATTATTTACAGGAAAAAGGTCTAAATCCAAGAGAATTAAGTGCTAAGGAAGCACAGGAATTAGCACAAGGGAGAACGCTACGCTTCAAGGATCCAATTCTAGGGGTAACCTATGAAATGTATGTTGAAATGATGCAAATGGGAACTGCCTACAAACCAACGAACGGGCTGGAAATTGAATGCTTACTACATGTGGTATATGAAACAAATCAATTTGATGAAGTTTATGACTTCCTTGTCAATACAATGAACATGGCCGTATCTGATATCCAAGGCCGTGAAATGGCTTGGGCATGGTTACGTGTGTGGCCTAACCCTTACCACCACTCTTTCGCCATCACGAAAGGACCTGAAAATAAACTAAACCACATCGCCTATAAAGTAAAATCAATCGATGATATTGGTAAACAAGTGAATGTCTTAAAGAATCACAATGTAAAGATTCACTTAGGACCTGGCAGACACCATCCATCAGGAAGCGTATTTCTATACTATGCTGATCCAGATGGCATCACGCTTGAGTACAGCCAAGGAATGGAAGAGTTCCCTGAAGAAAATCCACGCGAACCACGCCGCTTAGAGCCAAGTCTTTTGACTCTTGATGAGTGGGGCGGACAACCAGGAAAAGACTTTGGTAAATACGGAAAATTAATTGTCGAGGATGAAGAAGTCGTTCCTCAATAATAGAGTCATATAGATAAAGGATCTTTCTTGATAGAAGAAGGATCCTTTTTTTATAGAATGATAACTTTAGCAAGTTTATCTCTATGGCAAAAAAAATCCCCCATTCGATCATCAATGGGGTGTTCAGCCTTTCCGTTTTGTTAGGTTAGACATAAAGTAAATCTCCTTCTCTGTCATGAATGTCTATGAGCTCTGCTTCCCACCAAAGACTAGAATCTGGGATGATATCCTTCATGAAGTTCGGCATTTCCTCCTTAGTCTTTGCTGCAGCTGTCTCCAGTACTGCTTCCTCCGCGGTCATTTCACAACAAATTTCATAAATTTCGTCGAAATGAGTGAATGACATCATCGGCACCTTCTTCCTTGTTTTGAGGGGTTTTTTCTTTTATTACCTCCCTCTTGCTACTATTATAAGCGGGAAAAGTGACTTGGATTCCTTTTAATTATGTCAATATTTTGAATAATATCGACAATAGTGACGATTACATTTATGTTCGCACCGACTTTTTTCGAAAAAAAACTCCTTACCGCATCGACTCAACCTTCTTACCCAAACTCATGCTCTTTTCCACTTTTTTATGAGCAGCAAAGCTGTGCAATACCACGCCAAAAATAACCGTTAGCATTCCGACCCACGATAATGGTGATGGAATATCTGCTGATAAAAAGAACAGCTCTCCCAAGAGTGAAATAAGGACAGATACAGGCTGAGTGGCCTCTACTGCAGCCAGCTTTTTCATTTGACCGTTCACCATGTCTGTTGCGCGAAAGAACAGGACTGTTGCAATGACTCCCGCAAACAGGGCGACCATTCCGGATTGAACCGTTTGATCCATGCTTGGCATCCCTTCTGTCAAAAGACCATAAATCGCTAGCAAAAACCAAAAGGGCATGCTGGCAATGGTCATCCCTAATACCCGTTCAAACGTGTGCAGCCGTCCTCTGCTGACTTCCATCATTTTACGATTCCCAAGCGGATAGGCAATCGACGCGATGACCATTGGGATGGTGGCGTATAGTAGTTCTTTTCCCGTAATGTCCTTTGCGTGTTCGATTTGCATAAGGATGACTCCCGCTAAAATAACCATCGAAAAAGCCAGCCCTCGAAACGGAATTTTACTTCGTACACGCTTTGTCCCGCTCGTTGTTTCAATATTTTCATAGAAAAGCGGTGCCAGCAGCGAGCCGAAGACGATTGTCACCTGAAAGGTTGCGGCCACAAGCCAGCCCGGTGCATAGGCTGTTGAAAAGCACATTGGGGCATAAAATAAACCAAAGCCGACAAAGCTCCACCAAAGCCATTTCAGCGGTTCCTCTTTCATGACCTTTAGCAGCGGCAGCAGCTGCTTTCGAAGCATCACAATAATGACAAGGAATAACGCCGTCCAAAAGTATCTTAAAGAAGCACTCCAAATCCAGCTTCCTCCTGACATTTCCATGGAGCGATTAAGAATATAGGTAAAAGCAAAAAAGAATGCACCGCAAATGCCGAATAAAATGGGACGCAAAAACGTACCTCCTCTATGTTTCATAGTGATAACCAAAACGAATATTACTGATAATTACCCTCTAGAGATAACTTATTTTAACCATATTATCATAATTTTTTCATTTTTATGAAATTTAAAAAACCCAGTCCATAACCCAACATAAAAAAGCCCTGCGCCAACAGAGCTTTTTCCATAATATCCTAGCGGTTTCCCTTTACATCGCTCCAAACCACAAGGCAAATAACCCCTCGGTAACCCCGAGATTGTATATGTAATAGATGCCAAAGGACGTACTGATGGCTCCCGTTACTTTCACTAAGCCCTTTTGAATACTGTGGCTGTTTTTCGCAGCATTGAACGGGATTCCAAGCAAACCTGTAAAAAGCAGCATACCGACACAAGTGCCAAGTCCAAAAATAATAATATAGAGGGCACCCTGCCATAACGAATCGATGGTGTTCATCGTTAATAACACCATCGCCGAACTGCCTGCCAAACCGTGGACAAATCCGATAAAGGCCGATTTTGCATAGGTTTGTTTTTCCGAATGATGGTGGTGATGACTGGCAACCCCCCCTACCATAAGGGCTCGCAATCCTAAATAAACAAGCATAAATCCGACCAGCATTTCCAGCGTTAAAGTCCATTTTTCCGAAAGACTTACTTTAAACATAATCAGGAAAATACCAGTGATAAATAATGTTGTGGTGTGGCCGATGCCCCAAAACACGCCGGTTAAGGATGTCTGCCACAGCTTCTTCGTTTTTCCTGCCAGCGTGGAAACCGCAATGACATGATCGGGCTCCATTGAATGCTTGATGCCGATAATAAATCCGATTGATAATATGGCGAGTAAACTTACATCCACACATACCCCTCCTGTTGGTAATAGATTTCTAGCCTTTTCTCCAATCAATCCATTTTTTTCCTCAAATATGCCCTCTTATGAACCGTTTCTAGTTTGTAAAAATCGTTCACTATCAGGCAAGCAATCTTTAGACAGGAATATCCAATCTATGGAATTTAACCCATTAATTCCAATCGTAGACTTTTTTGAATCATTTAACAATTATCTCTAAGGAAATGTAATAAAAGATTCACTAATCGTGAAATATATGTGAAAAAGAGCCCAATTAGTTAGGCTCTTTTCGATTTGGTTAGTGCGATTATTTATAATGGATATCTAGTTTACTATCTAAATCAAATATCTTCATTCTCTATGTTACTTTTATCCGCTTTTCTATCTATCCTATAAAAAATAAGTCCTGTAAGAAATATGGCTAGAGACAATGTTACATTGCAAATCAAGCGATTAATACCAAAGTCTTCCTCAAACTGATTTAATATACTAGAATATATGCCCGCTAATATTGTTAATAAAAGGATTTTATGTAATTTCATAAAACATCCCCCATTTCATGCTTTGTTTACACTTACATTATAAATGGCATATTTATCATACGTATTTGGAAAATAGTAGGTTTCAACTTTATTCTCTTTTCATTAAAAAAGGGTACGTATACACGTACCACTTTAAATCCTTTTTCTAACGGCCATCTCTTTCCGTATTAGGCTCTATTTGATCCTCAGTAGCAGTTTCCACCATCCCATATAATCCGTTCATTTCCTGCTCATCCATATCAAGACCCAGTGCAGCCTCATTTGCATTTCGCGACTGGTTCTTCTGGCTGCTTTGCAGTTGATTATTCATTTGTTGACCTCCGTTATTTGGCAGTTCCATACAATGACACCTCCTCATTTTAGATTGTCTAAAATAAAAGTATGTATTCAAATCGCTATATTCATTTTTCTCCTAGAAATCAAAATAATTTCAAAATAACTTTAAAGTCTATTTTTTCTTTATTACATGTAATTTAACAAAATGAAACTAATATCACACATTACCAATTATTTGTACTAGATTAAATATATTGATTATCATTATTTTCTGAGTATAATAATATTCATAACATTTCGAAAGGGAGGGTTTAATAAATGAAAGCTTTAGAAAAACTAAGTGTATTTGCGGGCAACACGTTTGCCTATTGGGTTTTGCTTTTTGCTGGTCTGGCATTATTATTTCCTGGAGGCTTTACTTGGATTGGCCCTCATATTTCATTATTATTAGGGATTATTATGTTTGGAATGGGGATGACTTTATCTGGCGGGGATTTTAAAGAGGTTTTCAGTCATCCGAAAAAGGTATTAATTGGCGTTTTAGCCCAGTTTCTCATTATGCCGTTTACAGCGTTTGGCTTAGCCTATGCGCTAAACCTTCCGCCAGAAATTGCAGTCGGCGTTATTCTTGTTGGAGCCTGCCCCGGCGGCACTTCCTCCAACGTTATGACTTTTTTAGCAAGAGGAAATACAGCTTTATCCGTTACAATCACATCTTGTTCAACACTATTGGCGCCTCTTTTGACTCCTGCCATCACCCTGATGCTGGCAAGCAAATGGTTACCTGTATCTGCAGGCGATATGTTCGTCTCAGTTATAAAAATTGTTCTTTTACCAATTGTTTTAGGCCTTATTGTGAAAACATTATTTAAGAAGCAGGTAGAAAAAAGCGTTAAAGCTCTCCCATTGGTTTCGGTTATTGGGATTGTGGCTATTGTCGCAGCCGTTGTAAGTGGAAACAAAGAGAAGATCCTGGAAAGCGGATTATTAATTTTAGCTGTTGTTATTTTACACAATGCTCTTGGCTATGCGCTAGGATTCTTTGCCGCAAAGGTATTAAAAATGAACTATCCAGACCAAAAAGCGGTAGCCATCGAAGTAGGAATGCAAAACTCCGGTCTTGCTACCGCCCTTGCAACTGCCCACTTCTCACCATTAGCAGCCGTACCAGGAGCTATCTTCAGCGTATGGCACAACGTATCCGGCTCACTCCTTGCCAACTACTGGGGCAAAAAAGCCGAAAAAGAAGAACAACAACAAGAAAAAAGCGACAAAATTATGGAAGCATAGAGATGGTTCTTTCGCTTCCAAAAGGGTCACTGCAGAATAATATGCAGTGGCTTTTTTTATTAGCAAAAGTTTCTTTTTTCACGCTAGCTTTGAACATTTAGTGAAAATACAAAACCTCCATCATAATTACGACTCCACCGCACAAACTAGAAGTGGAGGTGGTTATTATGTCAAACAAAGAAAAATTCCCAGAGGGCGCAAAAATAACAAAAGACAATCAAGTCTTTGCTCCTGAAGGCAGTTCCGAGAATGTAAAAGGCCAATCACATTCAGCGAAGGGCTCCAACCGTGGATATGGACAGAAATAAGCAGGGGGACGGTTCTCCTGCTTCCTCCAGAAAGAAGTCACGTCATACCAGGGCCTTATGAAAAGATTGAGAACTTTATAAAGGACAAACGATCAACTATTTGAACATTTAGTGAAGATTAGGGTTACTCATTATAATTACCAGTTATTCGTCAAAACTAGTGATGGAGGTGATAAACATGAAACCCGAAGAGGAATTTTTTGAGGGCGACAGCATGATGGAGGAGGATCCATTATTTGCTCCTGATGATAGTGCCGATAGCGTTAAGCCTAATACTGTTCAAGGCTTCAAATTATGGTGGGATGGCTGGGAATGAAGAACCTATTTTTAAGCAACTGAATATTTCCTAAGCATTCAAAAATAGGGACAGATAACCTAACACCTGTCCCCATTTTTATATAACCGCTCGCCCTTCCAGCTTAAATGTACTCCGTATAATATCAGTGCGGCTAATGATTCCGACGAGTGCTCCCTTTCGCACAACCGGGATTCTTTGGATATTCTTTTTACCTAGAAATGCTGCAATATCCTCAACGTCCACTTCTGACGAAATTTTGTAGACCTTTGTCTGTGCGATCTCCATTACATTTAACTCCATTAGTCGTTTTGCCCTGCTCTCAAGATTATCATTGTCCCCTTTCATGATCTGCGAAAAAAATAAAGTGCCAAGAACCAGATCCTTTTGTCTCCCAATATAACGCATGATATCACCGTCGCTTATATAAGCAACCAGTTCATTTTTGTCATTCACAACCGGGAGACCATTGACACCATGTTCAATCATTTTTTCAATCACGAATCTGACACTGTGCTCTTTCTTAACTTTAATGACCTGTGTGTTCATAATCTCATGCGCTTTCATCATACCCTCCTAATTTCTATTAGATTAAAAATCAGAAATTCTGGATGCTGAACTACGTTTTCCCTATATCCGTACTAAAAAGTTGTATTATAACAGAAATATATCCCAATTTTCATAACATTACAAATATTCAGCCTGTAGATTCAAGGCATATTACAACGGAAGATGCGCACTATAAAGGATGGGAGTATAAGTTCCAAATACCGATTCTGGAGGCTTATTATGACACAGGAAAATCAGCAGTTAAAGTATGCGCAAAACGAGGTTCAAAAGGCTCATTTAGAATTACAAACGGAGGAAAATGAGTTATTGAAGGCCATGCAGCAGGAGGAAATAGAGATTCAGCATTTAAAACAGGCGCAACAGAAGGTAAAACAAGAACAAATGGACGTTCAAAAAGCACAAGAAAAGTTGCAGCATGCTCAACAAGTGGTTATGAACCAACAAAATCTGCAATAAAAAAGTTCTTTTGCTTCCGTTGAATTATATTTGGAAGCAAAAGAACCCATTCTGTTTACTGTTCATCCAGCATCTTGATTTTTTCTTCGATGTATTGTTTCTCGAGTGCACCGAGTTGGAGTGAGAGGTTTATATATCTGGAGCTGTTTGCACCACTTTGATTGTATAGTTCCCCTAGGCTGTTCCTAAGTTTCATAATCTGCTTTAGCTGTAAATAGTCGCTTTGAATACGTTGTTCAGTGACTGCCATCATCATACACCCTCTTCATTATAGAAATTTTGGAATGATTGACATATTGAACCCAATAACTCTTATTGAGATTATTCTAATCAGTCATAAGAGCGGATTATCGTAATTCCAATAAGAGCGTATCACAGCAACCAGTATGATGAAAATACGTAAAAGAATAGTAAAACAATTTACAAAAATCCCACTATATATCAATATAACTTTACAGTCAAACCCACATTTCATATTCTGAAAAAACAGCTGATTATCTTTGCAAACAATTGATTTTCCCTCCTCCCCTAGTCTCAATAAACTTTCCTATGATAACGACTCGTACTAAAGTAAAAATATTCAGACAAATGACGGAGGGACGGTTCTTCTGCTTCTTTAATCTAAGTATCCTTATATATTAAGTAAAAAAAGGCGGAATTCTATGCGAACTCCACCCCATACTTGATATGATTTTAAAATGTCCTAGTTCGTTTGAAAATGATTAATTACTCAACGCCCTTTTCGTTTAGGAATGGGCTGTATTGCTTATCAATATTTGGAATATGTGAATATAACCAATCACGTACGAATGCCGTGATTTCCTCAGTTACTTCCGCTTCACCAGCATTAAATTTTGCCTGAATATCTGCACATTGTTGAACTAAATTGTCATGAGCCTTTTTATGTTCTTCATAATCTGGGTAGCCGTTTGCCTGCATTAATTCTTCTTCAGTAGCAAAGTGTTTAACTACAAAGTCAATTAAACCGTTCAGTTTTTCACCAATCACCGCTCTATCCCCCGATAGTGATTCGTGTAAACCATTTACCAGTTGAAACAATTCTTGATGCTGATCATCCACCTCGTTAATATTTACGCTGTAATTCTCGCTCCAAGTCATTAGTGACATTTGTAATACCTCCCCGTTTTTTGTAACAATTTGTCAACAAAGTCATTTTATCATTAAATTAAGCGCTTACAATTTGAATATATTGAACGTTTTGTGAAAATATGGAAAATAGTTATTTGGTCGGATATTGCAGAGGGACGGTTCTCCTGCTTCCTTTTTTTTGTTTTGGGAAGCGGGAGAACCGTCCCTCTGCTTCTTTTAGAAGCAGAATCACACGCGCATTTTGGATTTCTGTTCTATACATAATAGAGCAATTTTGTTATAATAATAGTAGAACAGATTGGAGTGATGGTGGATGATTATTCGCATTGAGCCTGAGTCTGATATTCCGATTTATACGCAGCTGTCGAATCACATTATAGAGGGGATTGCCCGGGGAGAACTGCATCCTGGAGATTCACTTCCATCTGTGAGGTCCTTTGCCGCAGATCTTGGCGTGAACATGCATACGGTTAGTAAAAGCTATCATCAATTAGAGAAAAAAGGAATTATACGAATCGTTCCGAAGTCTGGAGCCATCATTCGTTCACAGGATGAGTTGAGGAAAGATGGTACCCATGACGAGCTTTTTATGGAAGCATTAAGACCCGTTATCGCTGAAGCATTGGTGGCTGGATTAACTCGTCAACAAATCGATACACTTGTTGCCGCTGTTATCAATGACTTCAAGGGTAAAGCATGATAGAGATCCCCTATCGCAGGTTTTCTTCAAAATCATCAGAATGGAGGAATGGATATGGCATTTATCGTCTTTTCCGTATTGATTATCTTTATGGCATTCATGGAGGCAGCCATCCCATATTTAGTCAAACGGACGGTTGTATTCGGTGTGACCGTTCCGGAACAGCATGTAACGGACCAAAGGCTCATCCACTATAAACGAACGTATTCTATTATTGTCGCCGCTGTCTCAGCTGCTTCCTTTGCTTATTTCTTTTTTTGGTACAGCCGTACAAACCCAGCTGAAGAGCAAATCGTCTTATATGGTATGTTCATTCAATTTGGCATAATGATCTTGAGTGTTGCGCTGTACTTCTTTTACCATGGAAAAGCTACCCGGCTGAAAAAAGCAGAGAATTGGGGCGAAAACGTCAAACAGGTTAAGGCAGCCGATTTATCAGCCAGGACCCATGATGAAATGCTTCCCTGGTATGTTTTTTTGCTTCCGATGATCATTACGGTTGGTGTTCTCATCTATACGATTATCAAATACCCTGTCCTTCCCGATCAGATGCCAATGCATTGGGGGATTGATGGCAAGCCGGATGCTTTTACAAATAAAACACCTATCTCTGCCATTCAAATGCCGCTCATCCTTCTAGTGATGCAGGTCATGATGATGGCAATGAATCTATCACAAAAGCGTTCAGGGATTAAAGTAAGCGCCACAAACACAACAGGAACCCGTACCCGTCAGCTTGCACTTAGAAAGTATTCAAGCTGGTTCACATTTTTAACAAGCCTATTGCTCACCATGCTATTCGTATTCTTTCAATTATCAACCATTCATGAAGGCCTTGCAGGAGACGCTATGACCTTTGCGATACCAATGATTTTTATGCTTCTTGTGTTAGTTGGAACCATCATCTTTGCAATCAAAGTAGGAACAGCCGGCAATAAACACACAGCACCACCAGCTGAAGGCATTGGGGACTATGATGAGGATGATTACTGGAAAGGCGGTCTCTTCTACTTTAACAAGAATGACCCTTCCATCTTTGTCGAAAAAAGATTCGGTGTCGGCTGGACCCTGAACTTCGCCAACCCAATAGGGTACATCATCATTTTTGTACCACTTATTATCGTTTTAGTTTTAAGTTTCTTGTAAAAATGAAGCAGAGGGACGGTTCTGTTGCTTCCAACTGGTTAAAGGCTAACGATTGCATTAATAGAATCGGCCCAAAGCTCTCAATCGAAATCGCTCGAAAATGTAATGGATATGTCACTATTTCGCCTTTTTCCAGTACTTACCAAGGTAATCTATATCAGGTATAATAGGAACATGGTAATATAATCTTTTTTCAAGGGGTTGGTAAAATGGATATTCATAGAGAAGATCTTCATTTGCTTGTAGACCTTGTAGAGGATAAGGATACAAAACTCGTATATGACCTTATCAGAGCTGTAATTGATAACTCGGAAAGAGAGATTGTTTTAGAACCTTATCACACACCATCGCCCGTCGTAAACGAAGGAATTTATACGCCAGCACACCATACCATTGACAGCGATGAACTCATCGATTGGGAAGACTCATGCTTAAATATGATGTGAAGCAGGAAGGGTATCCTGCTTCTTTTTGTTATTTACTTCGACTTTGGATAAATTATTCTGTTGAAAGGTTCTGTGATTTTTGATTAAATCTTTTATCCCTTATGTACGGAAGAACCCAATGGTCTAATCCAATTTTTGCTGCATTCACGCCGGCTATTAAAATGAGAAGCTCTAACAATAACATTTGCGGATTTGTACTAGTTGTCCCAGAAAATAAATAAGAAAAATTCATGATGACCCCCATCAACGCTGCAAAAGAAGTGAAGACGCCTAATAGTAGAGCTACGCCTACAAGAAACTCTCCCCATGGAACTAAAACATTAAATAATCCCACATTTGGAAGCGCAGCATTTTCAATAAAATAACCCCACCATCCTGGCACCGCGGGATGGTCACCGGATATTTTCGATAAAGCTCCATGTAGAAAACCTGATGCATCAAATTTTCCTGATGTAATTTTCTCATAGCCAGCTGTTAGCCATTGCCATCCGAGATATACTCGGATAACTGTCAAAAAATAACTCATAATAGGGTTTACTTGTAGAAACTTACTAACCAATATTTCCATCTCCTTAATCGATAATGATAATCTTTCTCAATAATATAAACTAATATTCTGAATTTAAATCCGTATTTTATCCTATTTTCTTGACTAGGTCATTTTGACGATATACTAATTTGATCTATTAAAAATGTGGTTTGTACCCTTTTGAAAATCCTCATAGCGGGCTCAATGAAAAAGTATTAGTAGTTACCTACTTTGTCTTTTAGAATTGCTATTACTCTATAAAAAATTATATAGTGAATAATAATTTATGTTGATAATGATTATCATTATCTGATATGATACTAGTAATCTGAAAATTATTACAAAGGGGATTTATATATGAATAAAAAGAAAGCGTTAGTTGGTGTGTTTTTATCTACTGGTCTATTATTTGGTTGTTCTCAAAAGGAAGAAACCGCAGAGAAGCCTAAGGAAAAGGAGGCAGCCCCTGTTTCTAGTGAATTAGAAGGTGTATCAACTGAATACAGAGAATATGCGATAGGTGAAATTGAACAATTTGTTCAGGCTACAGATGCTTTTACACAGGCCGTCATAGCCGGTAATCTTGAACAGGCAAAGGAATTATATGCTCCTTCCCGTATGCACTACGAACGTGCAGAGCCGATTGCGGAAGTATTCGGTGACCTTGATCCAAAAATAGATGCTCGTGAAGGCGATGTTCCGGAAGCGGAGTGGACAGGGTACCATCGGATTGAAAAAGGTCTTTGGATTGATAACACAACAGCAGGCTATGAACAGTACGCTGAGCAATTAATGAAGGATGTCCAATTATTGCGTGCAAAGGTTGAAACGGTTGACGTCACACCAGAACTATTGGTTACGGGAGCTGTCGATCTATTAAATGAGGTCTCTACTTCAAAAGTTACCGGTGAGGAAGATCGCTATTCTCACACAGATTTATATGACTTTGCTGCAAATGTTCAAGGTGCTGAAAAAATCTATCAACTGCTGGAGCCCGCGCTGAAAGAAAAGGATTCGGCTCTTGCTAGTGATATTGAAAAACGTTTTGCAGATGTTTACAGCTTACTTGATCAGCATAAACAAGGCGATGCCTATAAACTATATACGGAATTAACGGAATCAGAGGTAAAAGATTTAAGTTTAGCAATTGATGCATTGGCAGAACCGCTATCACAAATCGGAATTGTAACGGAGGCGTCTTAATTGGCAGAGACACAGAAGGATTCTTCTCTTTTTGTAAAAAAAGTATCAAGACGTAATATGTTAAAAACAGCCGGTGCCGGTGGAATTGGGGTGCTCGTCGGGGCCTCTGGTCTTGGCGGCATTCTGTCAATCACGAAAGCTTCAGAAACAGAGCAAGTGGACAACACTGTTCCTTTTTATGGAAAGCACCAGGCAGGTATTACGACGGAAGTGCAAAATCATCTTTACTTTGCTTCATTGAACGTAACAACAGAGAACAAACAGGACTTGGTTCAATTATTTAAGGACTGGACAGCTGCCGCTGAGAAAATGACAAAAGGGGAACCGCTTGCAGAATCAGCGTCGAATGCCTACATTCCCCCTAAGGATACTGGTGAAGCTACCGGACTGTCTGCTTCTAATCTAACGATTACCTTTGGAGTTGGACCGACGCTTTTTGTAAAAGATGGCAAGGACCGCTTTGGTTTGCAGGCAAAACAGCCGGCTGAATTACAGGGGCTCCCAAAATTCCCACTCGATGCGTTAGAGGATGCATGGAGCGGCGGAGATATTTGTATCCAAGCCTGTGCCGACGATCTGCAGGTAGCCTTTCATGCGGTACGAAATCTTGTGAGGATCGCTAGAGGGAAAGCAGTCATTCATTGGGCGCAGACCGGTTTTCAACGGTCTAAGCAGGCGGATGCGAAAAAGGAAACGCCGAGAAATTTATTTGGTTTTAAAGACGGAACCATTAATCCGGATGTAAAAAAAGACAGCGATATGAATCAACAGGTTTGGGTTCAGCAGGGAGATGGTCCTGATTGGCTTGCAGGCGGGAGCTATATGGTGGTCCGCCGGATTCAAATGTACATCGAGGTATGGGACCGGACGACACTTAGCGAGCAGGAGAAAACATTCGGCCGCCACCGTGATTCAGGCGCCCCGCTCGGGATGAAGCAGGAATTGGATACCGCTGATTATAAGGCAAAGGATTCTAATGGACAGCCAATTATTCCAAAAGACTCACATATGGCGTTGTCACATGGAGACGGCACCCAATCTATTCTACGAAGAGCCTATTCCTACGAATCTGGGATGGATCCTCAAACTGGAAGCTTTGATGCTGGACTTTTGTTCATCTGCTTCCAACGCAGGCCAAGCAAACAATTCATCCCAATTCAAAACCGCCTTGCGCAAAGTGACAAACTAAACGAATACATCATCCACCGCGGCAGCGCCCTCTTCGCCTGCCTCCCAGGAACAAAACAAGGAAGCTACATCGGAGAAACCCTATTATCATAGGAGCAGCGGAGGGACGGTTCTTCCGCTTCCATTTTTGCACTCGAAGCAGAGGGACGGTTCTTCCGCTTCCATTTTGCACTCGAAGCGGGGGGACGGTTCTTTCGCTTCCATTTTTGCACTCGAAGCGGAGGGACGGTTCTTCCGCTTCCATTTTTGCACTCGAAGCAGAGGAACCGTCCCTCTGCTTCATTTTTAAAGGAGAAGAACGATCATGATTAATAAGAAAATGCTATTGATGCTTGCGGCCTGTTTGGTGATTTTGCTGGGTTTATCGCCTGTGTCGAATGCAGCTGAAAAAAACTATGATAATCTGTTTGTTTATATCGGCGACAGTTTGATGAAGGCGAAAAATGGGGATTACGAAGCAATCGCCGAGAATATGGCCAGCTTTGAAACTGAATGGAATGCACTAAAGACAGATAGCGAAAAGGCCAAAAAGGTGGACAAGGAGCTTTTACAAGTTAAGGACGCTTTACAAAAAAAAGCGGATATAGAGGAAACGAAAAAGAAGCTCTCTTCCCTTTCCAGCTCGCTCATCGCCTTTGATACTGCAGAAAACCCTGTAAACAAAGGCAAGGATAAAGAAAAGCTACAGGCATTGCTGCCATTAATTGCTGACATGAAAGCAACGGTTTCACAGGGTAATGCTGAGATGGCGCAAAACCAATATGATGAGCTTTTGGCTAAGTGGACTGAAGTTGAAACAATCGTCAGAGGAGAAAGCGTTGTTTCCTACGGTGAGATCGAGAAGTATCAAGCATTTGTCCGAATCGCAGTGAAGAATGAGACACTGGATCAAGAAAGTGCTCAGGAAAACCTTGATGCGCTGCAAGCTTCCATTGAGAATGTGATTACAGGAAATGTAAAAAAAGCAGACAACAATGCTGATTATTCATTGACAAATATTACACAGCTTTTAAAGGACAGCCTAAAATCAATCGAAGCAAACCAATTGGATTCAGCTGTCACTCAATTGAATGAACTATTAACAATTTGGCCGATGGTAGAAGGAGATGTATCCACTAGGGACAGCAAGCTCTACAGCGATATGGAAACAAAGGTTCCAGAGGCAATCAGCTTGCTAGAATCGAAAAAGCTTCAACCTGATCAAGCGAAATCAATACTTACTGACTTAAATGATCGACTTTTGCCATTGACAAAAGAAACCAGCTACTCCATTTGGGATGCTGCCTTGATTTTACTGCGCGAAGGACTGGAAGCCCTGCTGATTGTCGCAACGTTGCTGTCCTTTTTAAAAAAGGTCAACCAGCACAACAAGCAAAAATGGATTTGGATTGGTGTCGCTGCCGGTTTAGCAGCAAGTGTGGTTCTATCCTTTATCATCAATATGGTCTTTTCACAATTAACAGCTGCTTCCAGCCGTGAATATTTAGAGGGGATTGTCGGAATCGTTGCCGTCGTGATGATGCTAACAGTCGGAGCCTGGCTGCATAGTAAATCGAATATTCATGCATGGAATCGATATATTGGCAGCCAAATGAACCAAGCAATTGAAACAGGAAGGCTTGTTTCCTTTTCGTTGATTAGCTTCTTTTCCATTTTCCGTGAAGGAGCGGAAACGATTATTTTCTATTCCGGGATGGCACCATATATGAGCCTTCAGCAAATGGTGACCGGAATTGGAATCGCTCTAGTGATCCTAATCATTATAGGATTTATTATCATCCGCTATAGCGTGAAATTACCCATTACGCTCTTCTTCAAAGTTGCGACCATTATGATTTACGCGTTAGCATTCAAAATCCTAGGCGTCAGCATTCATGCGCTGCAGGTTTCGAACGTACTTCCAACCCATTCGATCGGTACGCCATTTATCGAGTGGATCGGCTTGTACCCGACACTTGAAACAACCCTGCCGCAGATTGCCTTTGCGGGATTGATTTTGCTGACTACGGTTTGGGTAAAGAAACGAAACTCCATTTCTGCAGCCGGATAATGATTGCCATATAAAAACTCGCCTGAAATTTGGCGAGTTTTTATTATGACTTTAACACGGACTCAAATTCTTGGGATATCCCCCCTCCATCCATCAACAATACATTGGAAGCAGAAGAACCGTCCCTCTGCTTCAATCCCCCATATTTCAGACTGAATTCCTCTGGTGGGAGCGGCGGGCTGAAGAGGTAGCCTTGGAATTGCTGGCATTTGCGGTCCTTTAGGAAATCCTTTTGGGTATCGGTTTCGACGCCTTCTGCGATAACATGTAAGTTTAGGTTATTGGCTAAGGCAATAATGGTTGAGACAATGGCTGCGTCGGTCTCTTCTTGATTATGGGCAATGTCGCGGACAAAGGATTGATCTATTTTAAGACGATCAACAGGCAGATGCTTTAAATAGGACAAGGATGAATAGCCTGTGCCAAAATCATCAATCGAAATTTGGACTCCGATTTCCTTTAGGTCCTGCAGTTTTTTCATCGCATAGTCAGCATTCATCATCATACTTTCTGTAATCTCTAAATCTAAGTATTCAGGTGCGAGCTGCGTCACAGCCAATACCTCTTTTACCATTTCTACTAAATCATCCTGGTAAAATTGCCTGATTGATAGATTTACACCGATTGCTAGAGGCGGATACCCTTCATCATGCCATTGCTTCATCTGAAGGCAGGCGGTTCGCAGTACCCATTCTCCAATCGGAACGATCAGACCGGTCTCCTCCGCAATTGGGATGAACTTACCTGGAGAAATCCACCCGTGCTTCGGATGCTGCCAACGAATTAATGCCTCCAACCCGATTATTTCCCCGCTCTGAATATCCACCTGCGGCTGATATACGAGATAAAGCTCCTTGTTCCCTAATGCATGAAATAAATCATTTTCAAAAATAAGGCGTTCCATTGCTTTTCCATCCATCGACGAACGATAGAATTGAAAGGAAATATTCTGCTGCTTCGCTTCAATTAATGCGACATTGGCATGTTTAAACAGCAGGTCACAGCTTATGCCATGGTACGGATAAACCGCAACGCCAATCGTTACGGATGCATTTAATAGCAGATTCTGTGCCTCCAAAGGTCCTTTTAAGGTATCTTGAATCTGTTGAATTACGTGAATAATATCTTCCTCATGGACAATCGAAGGCAGAATCAGTCCATATTGGTCACCCGTCATTCTTCCGAAAATCCAATGCTCTGGAAGCACCTGCTGCAGACGGTCCGCAACCGCTTTCAAGACAGAATCACCAAAAGAATGCCCGAGTGCTTCATTTATATTTTTAAAACGATCAATATCCAATTCAAGAATGGCGACCTTGTTTTTAGGCTGCTTCTTAATTAAGTCTGATAGTTTTTCTTTTAAAAAACGGAAGTTGGGCAGCTGTGTTAGGTCATCATAAAAGGCCATATGATGGATTAAATTCTGATCCTTTTCCTGCTGCGTGATATCGCGAAAAACCATAATATTACCGCGGATTTCTCCATCCTCTAGCAACGGCGTGATCACATAGGCTGTTGGAAAGGCGGTTCCGTCTTTACGATAGAACGAATCCTTTTCAACCCTGCAGGATGTACGAGTGAAAAATGAACTTACATCAGTGTCTTGCTCCCCGCCCGTATGAATCACAGAATAAATGCTCTTCCCATACACCTCCTCCTGCTTCCATTGGAGAAGCTGCTGGGCTTCGAGATTCATATATGTTAGTTGCCCATTGGTATCCGTGACAATGAGCCCTTCCCCCATATGAGAAGTAATGGTCTCAAGAAACTGTTTGTTTTGCCTCAGCCTTTCCTCTGTTTCCTTTTGCATTTGAAAAGGCTCCTCCACCGATGTATGATATACCGCTCGTTGCATAAAATACATCCCTGCGATTTGGAACAGGTGGCCGATGAAATTATTGATATCATAAACCATTTTATAAGTGGTAAAAAAATAATCCGCACTGATTAAGTAGACAGATGCCATAATGAGCATTAGATTAAAGAATTCCTTGGAACGAAATCGAACAATCACAAAATAAATCACAATTACTTCAAGTACCATGCCAACATATTGAAGATTATTCTTGATTGACGTCGTACCGATTCCCTCTTTAACCAGCTCCGGCAGCACTGGTGTTGGATAGAACACAATGATCATCCAGATAAGAGCATAAACCCCCGAAATCCCGTACGCTAAAAATCTTTTTCCGGGACGTACGAGCCTGTCCTTTGATGTGACAATCAACAGCATGCCCACTACTTCTGTCAAACGAGCCGCCATAAAAAACCAAGTTGCCTTATAAGCAGAGCTTTCCGAGAGAAAAAACGGCATACCCTTAAAGGTAACGGCATGAGCAATCTCAATAAAACCAGTTGCGAAAAACAAGGCTCCAATCCACAAGCGATAATTCGATAGCACATGCGGAAACGCCATCCACGATTGAATCGCAATTGTAAAGGATATCGTGATGATAAAAAACTCCATAATCAAATGAATCGTCAAATAATTATCTACACCAAAGACCCCATAAAAAGGCTCCCGAAACCATAAAGCAATCATCAAAAACACCGCAGAAACAGGAATAATCAACAACGTATCCTTAGCAGATCGAAAGACATACTTTAAGTTCCTCATAAAATCTCCTTTCTGGAAGCAGGGGGACGGTTCTCCTGCTTCCTTTTTTGATATCTTTACTCGTTTATGTAAGAGCGATAAATAGCTAATATTCGTTAGCCTCTTGGTTACTTTTCTAGTATAGCTGTCTTTCAGGAGGAATATCGTCTTAGTTATATATTCCTATAATGATATTCAACCAATAGTTTCAAATTCCTTCTTAAATAAAATAAAAAGAATAGAGTAGCAGGAATCAATTTTTCCTTCTAATGAAAACAGCCGAAATTTATTTTTTCAAGATAATAAAAAAACATAAGCTCATGGCTTATGCTTCTTTGAATTTATTATTTTGTATATTATTTAATCGCTTTTTTTGTATCGTCAATTTCTTCGCTAGTCAATTCTCGAGCAGACTTTTTAAATTCAGATAACGTTTGTCCAACAGCACGGCCTAATTCAGGCAGCTTCTTTGGTCCAAAAATGATAAGAGCCAACACGATGATAAGTATTAACCCTGGTACACCAATATTTGATAGCATTGTGTGCATCTCCCTACTTTTCTTTTTGACTTAAAAACTATTATAATACACACCTTCTCAAATAGCTAAAAAAATTATGATTTGTCCATTTTAAAACTTTTACAAGATTGGAGATTCTTCACAATTTACTCTTCCATTTATTTAAAAAGGAAGCAGGAGAACCGTCCCTCCGCTTCATAATTTTAACTGGTTTGCGGAATAATAAGCAGAAAATGTGGTAATGGGGTGTTTTTATGAAGAAGGCGGCGTTATTTTTACTATTGATAGCTTTTTTGTTTGTACCGACACAGGCTTCTGCTGAGCGTGAACGCGGGATTCCGATTCTGGTTTATCATTTGATCGATGAGTACAAGGGAACGGGGCAGAAGGAGCTGTATGTTACACCGGAGAATTTCGAGGAACAAATGATGTATTTGCGGGATCATGGCTATACATTACTGACCTTTGAACGGTGGAAGGATCGAAATAAAGTCAACAAACCTATTTTTATTACCTTTGATGATGGGTATAAAAACAATTTAAAGGCCTTTGCTATTTTTAAAAAGCTGGAAACGAGCAGGTTTAAACCAGCGGGCACTATCTTTGTTATCTCAGATTTCATTGGCGGTATTGGTCGTTTAAACTCCGCGGAGTTAAAAATGCTTGCGGATTCAGGAGTCTTCTCCATCCAATCCCATACAGCCACCCATCCCGATTTGACGAAACGAGAGAAAATGGAGTATGAGCTTAAGGAATCAAAAGAAAAAATTGAACACATAACAGGCAAACCTGTAATAGCCCTTTCGTATCCGTACGGAAATTTCAATACCCGATTAGTCGAGGAAACAAAGAAATACTATCAATTCGGACTCACTACAACACCGGGTCTATTTAAGGAACAGAATTTCAAAAACGAACTCTATCTTTTACCTAGAACTTACGTCAAAAACTCAACCTCCCTTCATGATTTTGCCAAAATCGTAGAAGGGAAATAAAGAATACAGGGGGACGGTTCTCTTGCTTCCATTTTTGCCTTTTGGAAGCAAGAGAACCGTCCCCCTGCTTTTTAATAAAAGCTCATCCACTTTATTTTTTTCTAAAATGGGTTATCAATATGAATATATGGTCATATTATAACTTCAAAAGTTGCATTAAGGCAAAAAGTGAGACGAGGGGAAAAAGTGATGGTTTATTCAAATAAATTGAAATTATTTGAGGCGAAGATCGGGGATCTTATCCGAATAACTTTTTTAGATATTGAAGGTGTCATGCGAAGAAGACTGTTAGATCTCGGGTTTGTTCCCGGGGCCATTGTCGAGGTTCTAAGGCGAAGCCCTCTTGGTGACCCTATTGCTTTTCGGGTGAGCCAGACGTCTATTGCCCTAAGGAAAGAGGAAAGCATGAAAATTGAAGGCGAGTTGATTGAGCCATGACAAATTCCTACCGTATTGCACTAGCAGGCAATCCAAATACAGGGAAAAGCACAATCTTTAATCTCTTAACAGGTTTAAAGCAGCATACAGGGAATTGGGCTGGGAAAACAGTTGATTTAAAGGCGGGGACTTTTTCGTTTAAAGATAAGCAATATGAGATGATTGATTTGCCCGGAACCTATTCATTATTTTCCAATTCAAAGGATGAAGAAATTGCCCGGGATTACATTGTTTTTGAAAAGCCCGATGTCACCTTAGTTATCTTAGACGCCACCGCTTTGCAAAGGAATATGAACTTAGCCCTCCAGGTAATGGAGATTACCGATCGCCTTATTATTTGTATCAATCTCATTGATGAAGCTGAAAAAATGGGGATCAAAATTAATGATAAATTGTTGATGAGGCGTTTGGGAGTGCCTGTCATTAAGGTTTCAGCTCGAAATAAAACCGGGATACCGATGCTGCTGGATACGATTGACCGCGTGGTAACCGGAGCTATCCAATGTACCCCCTATCAACTGACCTACAATGAAGAAACCGAAGAAAAAATAAATCTTCTTTTACCGATGGTGCAACAGATTGCCGGGAATGACCTTCCAGCTAGATGGCTGGCCTTACGTCTATTGGACGGTGACAAAAGTCTTTTACAGCAGATTGAAAAAAAAATGACCAAAACGGAGGTGTAACAGATGGATACCCACCACCCAAAAGCAGAACAAAATGGTCTGCAGGCGCTTTTGGTGCAGGCTGACCAGCTTTCAACGTCTAGTATTAGGGATCAAATTGTGGAGCAGCTTTATAAAAAAAGCAATGAACTCTTAAAGGAAGGCGTTCATTTTTCAAAAACAAAATATGATCAAAAAACGGAAAAATTAGATTCAATCTTTACGTCCCTTTTTTGGGGATTTCCGATTATGCTTTTGATGCTTGGCGTCATTTTTTACTTAACGATTGCAGGTGCCAATGTCCCTTCTTCCATGCTGGCGGAGTTCTTTAGTTGGATTGAAGGCTATTTAACTCTTATGTTTACGGCCTTACATGCACCTGATTGGCTGCATGGGGTACTTATTTTAGGTCTGTTTCGGGGAACCGGCTGGGTGATTAGCGTGATGCTTCCGCCAATGGCAATCTTTTTCCCTACCTTTGCCCTTCTTGAAAATTATGGCTATTTACCTCGGGTTGCTTTTAATATGGATCGTTTATTTAAAACCGTTGGCGCGCATGGGAAGCAATCGTTAACGATGGCGATGGGCTTTGGCTGTAATGCAGCTGCCGTAATGTCCTCCCGCATTATTGAGTCTCCTCGGGAACGAATGTTAGCCATTCTGACTAATAACTTTGTCCCATGTAACGGCCGCTGGGGAACACTCATTGTTCTGGCATCCCTATTTATGGCATCGGGCTTTACCGGTGGAATGCATTCTTTAGTCACCACATCCGTAGTCGTTGGCATTGTAATGTTCGGGATTGTCACCACATTTGTTGTTTCCTGGGCGTTATCAAAAACGGCTCTAAGAGGAGTTCCTACGCATTATACGCTCGAACTGCCGCCTTACAGAAAGCCAAAGTTTGTTGATACGGTCATTCGATCCTCCTTGACTAAATCGTTATCCGTTCTGAAACGTGCTGTTAAAGTCGCTGCTCCGGCAGGAATCCTGACATGGGTATTAGCCAATATTCAGGTTGGCGATGTCAGTATCCTGCTGCATATTGTGTCTTTCTTAGATCCGTTAGGGCAGGCAATCGGACTTGACGGCTACATTTTAACGGCCTTTTTAATCGGACTTCCTGCAAATGAAATCGTACTCCCGATTCTGTTAATGGGGTATATGTCAACCGGGGCCCTCATTGATGTAGATGGAATTGGCGATTTGAAACAGCTTTTCTTAGACCACGGCTGGACTTGGCTGACCGCTCTAAATATGATGCTGTTTTCATTGCTGCATTTCCCATGCGGAACGACCTTAGTCAATATCTATAAAGAAACGAAAAGTGTCAAGTGGACGTTTTGGTCCTTTATGATTCCGACGGGCATTGCCTTTTTCGTCACATTTGCCATTGCCCAGCTTGTTCGGTTTTTGGGATGGGTATAGGGTAAGAAATAAATCCCAGCTGAGAATGGGTTTTTGATAATAAACAAATTTCCTGGCGAATACAATCAACATAGAGCATTTTTTCATGATCATGGAAAGTGGGTATGTGATGATGAAGAGCAGAATTCACCGCTGTAATTGCCGGAAAACCTGGTCTGTTCAGAATCGAAAGAGGAAAATGAATGCAAGTTCAATCCTGCTTAGCGGGGATTGGACGTCCGAATTAAAGCCCGAGAGAAAATGTGACCCAAAGGGGTTTGTCACAACGACCAGCAGCCAGGATATCATTATAAATCCTGCGAAGCAGCTGGTAGAGCAATTCGAAAAAACAACCCAACTCATCTACGACAAGCAAAATATCCATTTTAACGTAGAGAACGGGAAATATCTATACTTCGCTGAGGACGGAAGCTGCTATTTGTTAAGGAAGCGCGGGGACGGTTCTTCTGCTTCCGCCTAGCACACTACCTATACTATAGGGGGAATTCGGGATACTTAAGGATTCTCTCCCCTTTCTTTTGCTTTAAAGACAAGATTAACAGAAACACCCAAAATCCTTGCCACTTGCCGCTGCGATACTCCTTTAATAGCCTTGGCCTTTCGCAGCACTGCATTTCTTTTTTCTTTGGGCAAACTCTTGACCTGCGCAATTTCAATTGGACTGATCAACTGCTTTATCACCTCTCGAGCCTCATCATCTGTTAATCTTTCCTTCCTTTTCACGTCAAGGCATTCATCGTTATTGCTGCGTTCGTTAAATTCTCTAAAGCGGTCGTTGGTAATGATATAATCAACGGCAACCTTTTGTAGCAGATTATCTTTATCAAGCAAATTTAGAGCGAAGGGATCCTTCCCGTAATAACCCAGACAGCTGCTCCAGCGCCATTCATCCGCATGATAAACCATCCCTGCCTTTACTGGATTCTGATGAATGTACCGTATCACCGTAAGCAAATACCGATTACAGTCCACATTTTCACTCTTAAACCGATCCTGAAAAAGATGCCCCGATGTGTTGTACTTTTGATGATAATAAGAAGCGTAACTTACACCAACCCGCTTCATCGTTGCCGAAATCACCTCATTTCCCTCCTTTAATAGAAGGTGGACATGGTTATTCATCAAACACCATGCATACACCTCCATTTCCGCTTGCACCTTATACTTCCTGATTGTTTCAAGATATTTAAGAGAATCCTCCTCATCATGAAAAATCTCCTGTTTATTGGCACCGTTCATAATAATATGGTAAATTCCGGTTTCACTTTTCTCTCTTGGTCCACGCGGCATCATGGTCACCACCTTTCATGACTGAGTGTTGGAAGGATTCGTGAAAAAGAAGCAGGAGAACCGTCCCTCTGATTGATTTCATGTAAAAACCTCCTATTTGATTGGATAGAACGATGGTTTTGAATGGATGTGGCAGATGCGTTGAATAGTGGGGGGTGAGACGGATTATGTGGTGCTATGTTGTTATTCCACAGATAGGCCGATATTCCTGCAAGGATTATAAGAGATGGTAGGAACATTAGGTGAACAAAGGGGGAGCTAAAAGTAGACTTTCGCATGTGGAAGCAGGGGGACGGTTCTCTCGCTTCCAAAATAATCTACTTGTTAATCTTCTAAAGTGATGTTATATTGGTAAAGCGATGAGCTAATTTGCATAAGTCAATGGTCAAGCTTAAATGCTAAACGCACGAATGTGGTCGTCCGGTCCATTGCCGCAATACGCAGAAAAGACGTCTGTCTATGACAGGCGTCTTTTCCATTTTTACATAATAATCGGGAGAGTCGGTCATTCTTTATGACGGCTCTCCTTTTGTATCTATTTTAGCTTGTATATGACATAGTAAAGAATTTCTCCCAAACCGAAATCACAAGCTCAAGGGAAACAGGAGAACCGTCCCTCTGCTTCCCTCACTAGTTGGAAGCAGGAGAACCGTCCCTCCGCTTCCCTTTAAGCAAGAGAATCGCCCCTCTGAATGAGTGATTTTTGCAGGCGGATGGTTTCTTTTTGGATGCTTGGGTAGTGCTGGATTTCTGGGACATGTTTTAGTGGTGGTGATTGTTTTCGGTTGGCTGCGTTGGCCATGGTTTCGAATATATAGAGCATCTGGGCAAGTGTTGTGTCTGAGAGAATTGGGCGGGTTGGGTTTTTTGCGCAATTATCTAGTAAATAAGCTAATTGCTCGATGGAGAAAAGGACCGGCCAATAGTATTCCAGTACGTTTTGATTGACTGGAATCTCTCCTGCTGCAGTGCTGTATAGGGTTTGGACATGCACTAAATTTGTTCTCATTTTCATAAGTTCGCGACTGTTTGGGGCGTAAAAGCCAGCTCCTTGATCGGTGAAAAGGATAAATAAACACTGTGCCTGACTGCGGATTGTTTTCGTAATGACATGTGGGAGCAAACTTGACGCGGACTGCCTCCCTACCAGCCAGACTCCGATAAGACCAATCGCTATCCCAATCGCAACATCAATGATTCTAGCCGAGGCAAAATATTGAAAGCTAAAGATACCTGGGTTGGTGCTTTCCGCCATCAGCAATGCATTAGGTGTAAAAAATAACGCAGCTAACCCATAATTTTTTACAATAAAAAGCTCCGTTATAAATGTTAAAAGCAAAATAAAAAAGACGATCATATATCCCGTCGGACCCGTAGCAAGTATCAAGCCTGCAATCACAATCCCCAGCATGGTACCCAATGCCCGTTGAATCGCGCGATGAAAGGTTGAAACAAGTGTAGCTCCTGACATCACAGCAACACAGGATAACGGTACCCAATAGGAACGCTCCAGCTCAAATTGATAGGCAATAATAGCCGCAAGCATAGTGATAACTCCGAACCGAACAGCAGAAATAAACACAATCGAACTTTTATCAAAGGCTCCTAAAAAGACTTTCTTCAAGGATGGCTTCGATATTTGAATCACTTGCTCAATCTTCGAATTGGGTTCATTCAAGACGGCATCCGCATCAAAAATGGCAACAAACAGATTGGCAACCGACTCATCCATGTCATTCGGCTGGAGAATTTGTTTAGGTGTGCCCTCCTTCTTTCTTCTATCCATGGAATGGGCGATTTCCCGTACAGCTTCCCCTAGTTCACGTGGTAATTCAGCACTTTTTCTTGAAAAATGTTCAAGTACGTATAAAAAAATCACATTCGCATGGTCGTTCAATACATATAGACGCTTAAAAAGGTCGTCTTCTCTCCAGGAAATATATCCAGCAGCAAGCGTTTCTTCTGCTTCTTTTAGCACGGACATGAACCGGTGTCTTGCCTCATGAAATTTCTCCGTGCCGACAGAATCAAGAAAGGAAGCCAGCTCAAGAAAAACTCGTTTGACAACCCCAGTTTCCGGACCATGAGGCTCAAAAAAACAGCCAATCATGGCGATGACCCATGACAGTATTCCACCCAAAAATACAAGGCTGGCACGAAACAGGGCTAGCTCGGGCTGAATCGGCATGCCTGTTGTCATGGAAAACACTAATACAAAAAAAATCGCCGACGGACCAATGATTTTTAAAGCACCAAAAATAAACACAGCGACTGCCCCAATCAAGCCCGTCAAAACTGCAATCACTAACGGATGAGGAGCCGCAACAGATCCAAGCCAAGCAACAAAGGTAATCCCAAGCACCACAAAGAACAGCTTCTTCGCACGTTGAGCATAGGGAATGTTAAAGGTATAAAGATATGTAAATGCGCCCATACCAGCAATCAGTCCGTACTCAAAACGACCGATCCACAATCCTATCAAGACAGGCAATGCCGCAGCCACCCCTGCGCTAAACGCCTTCACCCATGGAAATGGCTTTTGATTGACCGTTAAGGCTTGTTTGAATATAGATGGGGGCTTTGCAATGGAGGAATCTGCGGATTCTGTTGTTTTATTTTCACTCATCGTAATCGCTTCTTTCCACTATCATATGGTAAAAATAATGAACACAATCTTCATTATCTTTCCTTTCAAATTTAGGTGTTATGCAAAAACGAGGCAGAGGAATGATGACATACAAAAAACCATATCGCATACCAAAAATAAAAAGTATGTGATATGGCTTTATTATTTCTTCCTATTACATTTCAAAATAACTGCAAACAACCTGTCCAACAGCTTTTGCTGCTACAAGGAGCGCATCCTCATCAATATCAAATTTTGGATGATGATTGAAGTAAGGATTTTCTACCCCTTTTGGTGTACAGGCAATGTAGAAAAAGCAGGCTGGGAATTTTTCAGCATAATAAGCAAAGTCCTCAGATGGAGACATTGCCGGAAATTCCTTCACTACTTTAATGTCCTGATCATCCATACTTCGTAAGCTTTCAGCCACCTTAGCTGTAAGCTCAGGGTTGTTGTATAAAGGTGGATAATCCGGAGTAAACGTAAGCTCACATGTTACGCCAAACTCTTCTTCAATTCCTTTTACGATCCGTTTAACTTCTCTCTCAATCGTTTCTTTTGTTTCTACTGTCATGTAGCGAATATCGCCTTCAAGCTCTACGCTGTCCTTAATCACGTTGAAGGTGCCTTTTCCATCAAACGATCCAATTGTAATAACACCGATATCGAATGGACTTAATCTGCGGCTGACAATGGTTTGCGCAGCTGTCACAAAATGGGCAGCAGCAACAATGGCATCATTAGCTAGATGTGGAGAGGAACCATGTCCGCCTCTTCCTTGAACTCTTACTTTCATGTATGCTCGTCCGTTGAAGGAATATCCAGCATGATACCCTACTGTGCCCACAGGTCCCATAGGTAACAAATGAATACCAAAAACAGCATCTAAATCATCAATTAAACCAGACTCTACGATACTTTTCGCTCCACCTGGCGGCACCTCTTCTGCATGCTGGTGAATAATTTTTACTGTACCTGGAATGGCGTCCTTTATTTGAATTAAGCAATCCGCCAAAACTAATAAATAGGCCGTGTGCCCATCATGTCCACACGCATGCATCATGCCTTCATTCTTTGATTGAAACGGTACATCTGTTTCTTCCATAATCGGAAGGGCATCGAAATCTGCGCGCAGACCTATTGTTTTTCCAGGTTTTCCACCTTTAATCGTTACGATAATGCCATAGCCATTCCCAACATTCGTTTGAATCTCCACATCTTTTCCTTTGTAAAAATCCACAATATATTGAGCCGTCTCCTTTTCTTTAAATGAAATCTCAGGATGTTCATGTAAATGACGGCGAATTTTGATGATTTCCTCTTTACGTGATTCTAGCATGCTCATTAATTCACTTTTTATCATGTTCTTCTCCTCTTTTGGGGCATAGAACGAAGAACCCTTCTATTCTATGCCCTATTTTAAAATGAGTTGAATTCGACTTCTACTCTCTTTAATTAGCAATCTTCTGTGCTGATTGAGTACGAATGGCCTTTGTCGATGAAGCATGCGCTGTTTTGCCAGCATTTTTTGGAACCATGATCACAATCGAAAGAATCGATAATATACCGAATACCACGTTGACGATAATCCCTACTGATGCTGCGGTCTCAACACTTCCAGCCGCTGCAACTGAACTATATACCGTTGCAGAGATAGCTACACCAATCGCACTGCCTAATGAGCTTGCCATTTTATAAACGCCTGCCGCTTCACCCGCTTTGTTTGATGGTGCATTTGAAACAGAGGTGTCTGTTGATGGTGTTGCATAGACTCCAAGTCCAAGCCCGAATAACACAAAACCAATAAATACAACAACGGTATAAGTGAAATCAGACAAGAAGGTTAGGCCCATCATTGCTACACCAACTGTTGTGATAATAGCACCCCAGACCATTGGTAATTTCGCTCCTGCGCGTTGCAGGATTTTCTCTCCAACACGAATCATGGCAAGAACAACGACTAAATATCCAATGGAAAGCATCCCTGATTGAAAGGCAGTGAATCCTCGGCCAACTTGAACATACGTATTCGCCACAACAAGCGTTCCAGCTATCGCATTTAATAAAAAGTTTGAATAAGTGGCACCTGCGTATGGTTTATTTTTAAATAAAGAGAAATCAATAAGTGCAATATCTTTCTTCTTTTCAACATGAAAAAAGACAATGGCGCCAATAATGGTAACGATGGCAAGAATAATGGAAATTGGGCTTGTCCAGCCTAAGTCCGCACCGAAGGTAATAAACACGTTTAATGCAACCATGGTGACGATAAAAATCGCTAAACCACCAAAGTCAAATTTAAAAGTACCTGACCCTTTTACTTTGCTTTCAGGTGTATCTTTAATTAACCACATTGCAAGAAGGGCAAAAATAATTGAAAAGATAAAGATCCATTTCCATCCCATATAAGTGGCAATCGCACCACCTGCAAACGAACAAACACCTGAACCACCCCAAGAGCCAATTGACCAATAGCTAAGAGCACGTTGTCTGTCTTTTCCCTCAAAGTATGCCTTCATTAACGCAATCGTAGCTGGCATAATACAAGCTGCGGAAATCCCCTGAATAATACGTCCAATAATGAGTAGGACAGATCCTTGGGCTAATACAAGACATAAGGAACCAATAACACTTAAAACCAACCCAATGTACGTAATTTTTTTACGTCCAATTTTATCTGCAAGCCCACCGGCTGCTACAATAAACATCCCTGAAAATAAGGCTGTTAAGCTAATGGCTATGTTTAGTGTTCCGTATGAAATCCCTAAATCAGATTGAACAGCAGGGACGACATTGACCATTGCCTGAGCAAAAAGCCAGAACGTGATCACCCCGAATACAATCCCTGTAATCAACTTATCTGTACCTTTATAATTCGACTCCATGATTGAACCTCCTAAATTTTTTAACGTCTGATAAAGAAACAATACAGAAGGAGTAACAGGTACAACTTGCTGCGTTTCTATACTACGATTATAAAAATTTAAGCTGTATTAAGAGAGTCAATTTTTGTGTGAATCACCCCAGGAAAGGGCGAAATTTTAACCTGTTATTTTCCGAAGAAAAAATTGTACGGTAGATTTTTGTTGTTGATCCCTTCGTACGGGAATTACAGCAATTTTGTCAGTAGGCTTTTCGAATTTCAAAATAGTGGATGGCATTGCTTGTTAAATAGGAATAAAATGACCAATCCTCTTCAATTGTTTCATCGAAAATTTCTAAGGAAGGCCTGCTGGAATTGATAATATAATCAATGATTTCAGCATCCATGCCATGCTTACTATTCAAATTCCACCACTTTGTATATAACGCACCATTGTTTTTATCAAACACATGCTTCCGTATTTGATAGTCGCCTTTCGGAATTCCGGAAATCGTAACATGAATTTCTTTATTGAGTTTTTGTAGAAAGGTCTCTTCAATAGATAAATAAGGATTGATAATCGTACCATTCATTAGGATCAACTGATATCCCCGCTCATTCCTTGTCATTACGTAATCCGTATCCTGCGCCACAATTTCACCATGTAGTCGTTTTAGAAACATCAATGCAAAATAAGCTGGACGTTTTCCCTTTAAATAATGGAATAATTCAACACCGTCCATTCGATACCGCTGATCCTTCTCTGCCTCCTCATGTACGATCGTATTAATCCAAAGAGCCACTGTTTTCACATCATTGGATATATCCAATACATTTTTCAAGATCAATGCCCCGCGAAAAAAAGTGCCGTTCGTATACCGCGTATTGCCTGACAACGTGTTCCATGAAACAAGATGAAGCGGCTTTTCCATATGGTTCCTTTTTAAATAGCGTTTCAGCTTAGTCGTTTTTTCTTTTATATAGTCTTTTGCTATATCAAATTTCATTCCCGCCATTTCTTTAAAATCAATCACTTCATTTTGATTTGCGTTATACCCAATAAAATCAATACACTCGCCATTCTCTATCTGCCACTCATGATGATTGCTCGTTTTTTCTTTACGGAAGGAAAAAGGCATATACACGCCAACATGAATGGAAGGAAGCATGTTTTTTAATACTTCATACAGCTTTAAATAAAGCCTCTCGAGTTCTTTCGCTTCCACTCCTGAATAATAGGGTTCGTAAAACATCACATGCCATTGCTGTACAAACGACTCTCCGTAAAATTGCAAGCAATGTCTGATGAATTGAATGATCTTTGTAAAATAATGTTCTTCATCTCGCGAAATATCTATATAATCTACCCGTATAAACAAAGACAAATCATGCTTAATCATGAATTCCAAAGCACTATCAATATTAAAATAGGGTGATGTTGTGGGAATCACTTCATCTGTCTCTACCTCAGGAGGAATAGCCGTATTACTAACAATATGGCGAACTCCAATATACTTTAACTGTAAATCCTTTTTGACATCTAAAATTTGAGAGCGGACATCTTCTTTTAATAGCTCAAAGATTTCTCCAATAATCAGAATGTGATTCGGAGAATGCAAGCTCATTGGTTCATGGGCAGACAAGGTGATTGGAAGCTTTTCATACTTTGTCTCTGTTGGGTTATAGGATTTCTGCTCATCTACATCCATAAGGCTCAAATTTGCAAGAATCTCTGAGGATTGGATAAGATTTGTAGCATCTACCTTGCTATAGCTTTGAACTGAATCCTCCTTTTGCACCGTATGACTATCACGATAGACACGCGGCGTCATGCCGTACACTTCTTTAAAATAGGTTGAAAAAGACTTTGTATTTGGGAAGCCGTTATTCATTGCGATTTGTGAAATGGAGTCCGTTGTGTAAAGTAAATCCTTCATACTATGCTTAAGCCTGATATTCATTAAATAGCGACTAAAACCCATCCCCATTTTCTGTTTAAAATAGCGAGATAGGTAGCTTGTTGAAAGGAAGTATTTCTTTGCAACCTCCTCCAATGTAATCATCTGATCATAATTTCTTTCCATATAGTCAATGATTTGCAACAGGCGCCGGTCTTCTGTATCTATTGTCTGGATGACACTGCCTTCTTCTTTAAAATTACGAATCAGTATCAGCAGCATTTGACAGATATAGCTTTTAACCTCAATCTGATAGCATTCATCTTGTCTATAATAACTAATCATCACATTTGCCAATAGCTTGCGAAGGGCAAGAATCATTTCTTCTCTTCCAAGATCAATTTCTCTTGAATAGCATTCAAAGCGCTGATTAGGATAGTCAGCATAATGATGGTCCATAAAGCTGTCGGAAATGGATAAAGTCATTACCTTATTCTGTTCATTTCCTTGCACCTGATATTGTTGATTATGGTTAATAATCAGTAAATCGTTTTCTTCCATATAATAAAAGCGACTAGCTGTCTCTATTTTTAATTCACCACTAATGACCAGAATAACTTGAATTCCTTTATTTATCCTTGGAACTAGCAAATCAATATGTTGAAATGCTATTTGAAAATCCGACAAGGCATCATTCAATTGAATCACTCCTTCTTGTTCGATTATGAGAATGCCCAAAAAGGCATGACTTCACACATGCATTGGCCATACTATCAAAAAAAAGAGTGAGTCGGGTACAACTTAACAAGTACCAGATTCCCTCTTCTTTTCTTTGTGCTTATAAAACTATTTTAATCCATCCAATTTATAAACGAGATGAACGTGTCGCTTAACGAAATGGAAGCGGGAGAACCGTCCCCATGCTTCCTAACGGATATTTACTTCAATCGGTTCAGCTACTAGATTCCATTGTTTTCCGTGCTGGGTGAAGGTGTGTGTGACGAATACATTTACTTTACCTGGTTTGAGTGCTTTGATGGTATTTCCTTCAACGGCTACACTGTCTTGGTCACCTGATACAAAGAGCTTTGTTTCAATATTTTCCTTTTTGTCTTCACGGTAGTGCATAAATGCTTGTGCTTGGATGTCTGCTGAGTCTCCTACCTTTAGGTTCCGTTTTTTGATAGGCGTTTCAAGACGGATTGGAACATCTGTCAGCCATTGCGTGTAGTCTGTTATTGGGCCGATCATTCCTTTTTGAAGATGGTCACCAAGCTGGGCTTCATCTCTAAATGTCCAGTGCATGTTCATCATGCCACGTTGACGCATGTAGGTAATAAATTCCTCTGAAATGCTGCCATAGCTTGCATTCAATGTCGCGTTCATGCCTGCGGCGTAATTCAACATTTGCTGAGCATTTTTCAGCTTGGCATCCGTTGTGGCTGGAACACCGGCTGAGAACAGATAACCAATTCCGACTTGAGGATTTACTTCATCTGATTTAATAATTTCTCCTAGATGAAAGCTTTGCGTTAAGACCTGATCTGTCATGCCTTCCTCTTCAATTTCCTTCATCACCTGCTCCGCAATTCCAGTACCCTTGATTTCAACAAGCAGTACGACATCTTTTCCTTTAAACGCCTGCAGGTACTCCTTGAAAGTCGGTACCTTTTCACCAGTAAATTCCGGACTAAATTTAATTCCGGCATCTAAGGCGCGGATTTGTTCAAGGGTTAGGTCCGACACTGCACCCGTTCCGTTTGTCGTGCGGTCAACTGTATAGTCATGCATGATAATAAGATGCCCGTCCTTCGTCCGTTGAACGTCCGTTTCAATTAAGTCTGCTCCCTGTTCATAGGCTAATTGGTATCCTGCCATTGTATTTTCAGGTGCTAACGATGGAATGCCACGGTGAGCGGCAACAATTGGACGCTGAACGATTGTATTTTCAGGGTATTGACTGTAAGCAGAAACAGCTGCCTGCTCATTCTCGGCAATGATTCCATCAACACCCAAATGGATCAGACTGTGTGCATCACTTTCAGTTTCACCGCCGATACCCCAAACTGAAATCGTTCTGCTATGCAGATAGTGCATCACTTCTGGAGTTATCAGCTTTTGCGGGATAGCAGCCACTTTGGCATTGCTTTCATGGATTTGCAGTGCCAATTCTTTTAAATCATGCTTATTTAAAGCGTTTTTTGTGTAAAAAACGGCTCCTCTGGCATACGGGGTACCTTCCTTGAATTGTTTTACCAATTCAGCATCTGAAGACAGCACCTGTATATCTTGAAGTTGCTGATTTTTGATAAAATCCTGAAGCGGCGCAATGGTATTTTTATCTTGGATCTGTAATATAGGAATCATTTTACCTTTCATCGCTTCGATTACATCGGTAAGTTGTGATTCCTTTACTAATAATTCGCCCTGTTCATTTACATGTACTGGCAGGACCATTGAGGAAACCGCTTGGTTTGTAAGGATTTCTTCGACATTTTCAAACTGTGAAATGACGGTTGGTGCATTAACAATATTGGTTTCAGGTTCTTTGGCAAGAAACGCTTTTGTGTTTTCAATCGGCGGCAGTTCTTCTGAATTCGTCGTTACTTTTACATTATCAAATTGAACCGTGGTGCCGGCCGCTTGGAATCCAACATCCCCTTTAGACCATTTTGTAGCCAAGTCTGTATCGATGACAAGCTGTCCATTTACAAATTGCTGTACACGGTTACCCTTGGCGACAATTTTGAGATGATAGCTTTTATTGAACTGAAAGGCTTCCGGGTAAAAGGTTTTATCCTGAACATCCCATTGGTTTTTTTCATTGCGGATGGCAAATTCCAGGCCGTTTAACGCAGTTGTCCCTCTCCTTACTGCGAATTGATAATATGGATAGTTATCTGATTGAACACGGTACATCATGGAAGCCCATCGTGTATCCTCTACAGCGGAGATAAACGTCATGTCTGCTTCAAATACATAGTCACCCGTTTCTTCCTCAACAGGAATAAGGACACGGCTCGGTTTGGAGGTAGCCGGTGAAGTCAGCTGTAGTTTTCCTCCCACAATGGAAGCTTGGCCTTCGAGCAGCTTCCAGCCGTTCGGTAATGCTTGTCCTGTCAATTGATCAAAATTCTCCGTAACTAGTAAACTCTCTTGTCCACTTGCATGAACCGTTGTACCAGCCATAGCCGGAAACGAACTGATACCAAGCGCCATTAAACTTGTTAACACAATTGGAGTCACTTTTCTTTGTTGTTTTTTTAGTTTTTTTGACATATTACGACCCTCTCCCTACGTTACTAGATTTGCTAAGTCATATTGTGTCAAATAAACGTAGAGAGAATATTAAGAAAATATAAAGGTTTGTAAAAGTGGGGAATTTGATTCATTTGACCTATTAGGAAGCGTCCCTTTGCTTATGGGCAAAACTATAAGAGAGCCTATCACTTGATAGACTCTCTTTAACTTTTCTATGATTGTGCAAGGTTTTATCTGATCGGAAGCGGGTGACCGTCCCCATGCTTCCTCTTATTTTGCGTCTGCTGCAGCGTTTGTTCCGGCGATTCTGCCAAAGGTTAAGCTCATTTGGATGGATGTGCCGCTTGCAGGGTATTCTTTGTAGAAGAAGTCACCATTAGCTACTTCTCCAGCAGCGAATAGGTTTTGAATGATTTTGCCATCTTTGCCTAATACATGTGTATCTTTATCGATTTTAACACCAGTCATTGTTCCAATGGTTGCTGATGCTATTTTAACTGCATAGAATTTTGGTTTTTCAATTTTTGTTTGCTTTGACATATCCTTGCCAAATAAAGTATCTTGTCCGCTTTCTACCATACCATTGTATTCTGCAACAGTTGCCGCGAATGCAGCTTTATCAAGTCCAGCTTGGCTTGCTAAATCTTCAAGAGAGTCAGAAACAAATGCCTCTTTTCTTTCAACTGCTTTATCTAACAATTCATTGTATGTGCTGCCATCAAAAATTAAATACGCACTTTTATCTGTTTGTTTTGATAGTGCTGTATGAATGATAGGATAATCAGTTGCTTCATTAACAAAGCGTTTACCTTCTTTATTTACTAAAAGATATGGACTCCACATAATCATACTAACTTCTGATTCAAAGTTTGGTTCGCCTTCAACGCCTCTTATTCCAATAACACCTGCGTTACCGATAATTTCAGCGCCTGCCTTTTCTGCCATTAACAGACCGTCACCGGTATTTCCCATACCAACATAGTTTGTATTGTCTTTACCCATACCATCTGGGTTGTATTTTTTCATTAAATCCTCGTTACGGTCAAATCCACCCGTTGCAAGAACAACTGATTTTGCATTAAATGTAATTTCTTTATCGTTTTTATCAACGGCTATTACGCCTGTAATGGCACCATCATCACTTTGAATAAATTTTTTTGCAGCTGTTTCTAAAAAGAATTCGACCTTTTTACCTTCTGCATAGGCTTTTAACGGAGCAATAATTCCATTTCCGCCGTCAACAGTTGAATGAGCTCTTAATACAGGACTAGTTCCAGCTGGATTAAGATTTGGCAGTTCAACACCAACGTCATTCACAAGCCAGTTAATTGTATCGCCTGATCTTTCGGCAACTGTTCTTAAAAGCGTTTCGTCAGCATGTCCTTCTGACCGTTCCATCCAATAGTTTACAAGATCATCGACTGAGTCTTGAACACCCGCTTTTTCTTGGATTTCAGATCCTGTAGCATAGATAATACCCCCAGAAAGCAGTGTACTTCCGCCTACAAAAGGCATTTTTTCTAATAGGGCTACTTTAGATCCAGCATCAGATGCTTCAATCGCTGCAGAAAGTCCAGCAGCACCACCACCAATGACAACGACATCATAATCCTTCACATTCTCTGCTGCCGTTTCCTTACTTGCTCCATCTCCGCTTGCCTTCTCTTCACCGGAATCTTTATTGCTAGAACAGCCGGAAAAGAATGCAAGAATCATGATCATAATTAGCAAAACACTTGTAAACTTGGCCTTTTTTCTAGGTAACATAAGATTACCTCCTGTAGGTTATTATTTTTCCGCCTTGCTTAAAGCATCATTTACTGCTGTAATAATGGTTTTGGATGAGGATGTTGCACCCGTAACGGTATCGACCTCTGTACTTTGCTTTTCCACAATTGATTTAGGTATTTGTTCAATCGCGCCGTCTGAAACTCCTGGAGATTCATTATGTTTAACAATATCAACCTTGGAAATCTCCCCGCCTTCAATAGACACCTTTACGGCCATATCGCCGTGCATGCCCTCTGCATTCCCTTCATACTCACCATCAGTCCATTTACTGCTCCCGCCGCTACTGCAGCCAAACAGAACGAAAACGGTTCCAATAATCGCTGCAGTTGTCCTAAATTTTTTTCTCATGATGCCTCTCCTTTTGTAGAAATTGCTTCGCTGTGAATTGATTCACAAATGATTATGATTTTGAGGTATTCTGCGCTGATTCCAAGGTGTATGCAGGAATCAGGATGAACTACATTTGTGAACTAACTCACATTATTTCTTAAAAATTTTTTTGCACTTCTTAGCGCCAGAAGTACAACGATTACCATTTCTATCCATTACGCTTAATGCAACTATAATTGCCTATTATATAACAGTCAACGGAGTTCACGTACAATTCATAAAAATGCAATTACGTGTGACAATAGTTATTAATTGCCAATTTTTGGACAAGAAAAATGCGGAGGGACGGTTCTCTTGCTTCCTTCATTGGAAGCAAGAGAACCGTCCCTCCGCATCATAATATTGTAATAAAAGAAGCGGGAGGTCCGTCCCCCTGCTACTCCCCTTTTATATAGGATAAATCGTATCTATGTATTGCTGAGCCAGTTCTCGATGATAGGATGCTTTTATGAGCAGTCTATTTCGCAGTGATGTACTTACACAATCATTGACTAACGCTTGATAATGTCTTGATTTCATTAAATGCCAATTGTAAAGCAGCTTATCCATCATATTCATCGGGATTCCTCCTTGTGTGATAAGTTACCACATAAATCGCAGGAGTCCGTATTCGGTAGCTGGCTGGCTTAGGTGTTAATCATTAGCCCCTTTAGCTTTGCGTCACTATTTTTCAATAGTTTTGCCGTTATCGTACGATTTATATGTTTTAATTTCCCAATACCTTATTTATGACATATCGCACGAAAATAGTCTAGGGTAATTAGTACTAGTTATAGAATATATAAATAAATGAATTGGTGTTTCCAGCAACATATTAACAATACTTATTGCTTATACACATAGCATTTTTGATAATGATGCGGTTTAATCCAACGACTTTAGTAAAGCATCGAACATCCACACCACAATGCCCTTTTCACTTTTTTATAATAACTTCTCCATTTGCTATGTCTACTATTATATACGTTTTTGGTTGTTCTAATTGAAATTAGAACAACCAAAGCTAATGGACATTCGATCTAACACTTAAAGAGGTTAATCATATGATTAACCTCTTTTGTATGCCTATAAACGTTACTCCAGTTGCATTCACTTCACGAAGCTTATTTTGATTCTGAATCTGTATGAAAATGAAGCAGGAGAACCGTCCCGCCGCTTCCTATTTCTTATTTACTTGGCGTCCGCTTTTTTTCTGGCTTTGGGAGCCTGAGTTTCCAATTTGAAACTCATTTCCTAGTTCAATGTCATTTCGATTGTCTTGTCTTTCTTTTTGTGCTCTCGTTTGATTATTGTTTTGTACGCCTTGTTTTGACACCCTTTTCCATCTCCTTTCAAATTGTAACGGTTTTATTATGTACAAGCAGTGAGGAAAATACTTGCCTTATTTTGAAATGTAGCCTGTAACTAATCTCACCTTTACCTTCAAGCTATTGATTCTAAATAGTCAAATCATTAGGATTTTGGAAGCAAGAGAACCGTCCCTGTGCTTCAATAATAGGTATTAAGTGTTCCACTTCACATTTTAGCAATATGATTATGTCATGTTGGTGAAATCGACTTGGCAGATATTGCTCACACTCTTCGTTATCAAGTAAGATGAAGATGCTTTAATAATGTGAAATAATTCACTTATCGAAGCTGTAATATGATGGGGAACGGATCATGTATACTTCTCGAAGTACCCTCCTAGGACTAAAAGAAGCAACAGAACCGTCCCCCTGATTACATAGTAATGAGCTGAACCAATCCCCCATTCACGTACCTTTCACCATATTCTGATCATAATCAGACCTACCAAAAAGAATTAGGAATGAAGCGAACCCCTCTCGTTTCATTCCTTTTCTTTTTTCTAAACTCTAATTAGTCATAAAACATATTTTGTAGTTCTTCTATAGCTAGTTTTATTGGGTTTTGTGTTTCTTCTATAATTCATTCAACGATAACTACCTTATATGAATCGACTATCCCATTATTTGTCTTGAATAAGCGAAAAAGCAGTCAGCATATAAATCTTTTATACACAAACACGAGGTGAATCAAAATGAAGAGATCTATCATGTGGTTATTCATATCTTTCACTTTGTTAGCTTTGTCCAGCTGCAGCATGAACAGCACAAATGATGGTTACGAGCCTAGCTTGGCTAAAGCAGATCCAACAAGCAGGTCCATTCCGCTGGAGATTGCAGGAACAACTGAAGGCATCGAGGGCAGTCCGGGTGATAGCAGCGGTCTTACTATTGGTGACATTGAAAACAATTTGCACTCGAAGATTCCACATTGTGACTCCATACAATGAAAACGAAAAGTAGTAGTTAATCCATTCTCCAATTGAACAAGAACGAGTGAAAAGGTTCAAGCCAGGAAAGCAGCTTGGACCTTTTTTATGCTAAAAAGTCGAAGTCTCCACGCTCAAGAGGAAGCAAAAGAACCGTCCCCCTGCATCCATTTCAGTCCCGCTTTTTTTTAATAATTCTCATGAAGTTGGGAAGAGTAATTTATAAACATTTTAATATTTGAAGAGTTACAATTGCTAACGATAAGGGCGTGGGACAAGGTCCTTTCATGGTGAAAGGCGAAAGGCTTAGGTAAATTATTAGGAATAAGATGGGGTGGATAAAAGTGCGTACGCGGAAAGTGTTCCCAATTAGACGCAAAAAATCTCAAGTAAATTCAATTTTAGAGCCTAAAAAACAAAAGCCGAATGAGAATCAAGAAAAGGGGCAAACCGTTAAACATATATTCCCTTCACTAGAAGAGAACTTAGATTATATAAAAACAACGTTAGGAAACTGCTCTGATATCACATTACGGAAATTTCCATTGGACAAGGAGGCGAAACAAACAGTCTGTCTGATTTATGCAGACGGATTATCTAATTCGGCCTTTATCCAAGAATTCATCATAGAAACACTGATGGTCGATATCCAAAAATTACTCGTAACTGAAGGAAAACAGGCTGAAAAGCTATTTCATTTGATTCGGTCTAGAGGGCTGCCTGTAGCCGATTTACGTGAACTATCAGACTTTGAGCAGCTTTTTTCAACCGTGCTTTCCGGCGACACCGTTCTCTTAATGAACGGAGTTTCCAAGGGGCTTACGCTTAATTCTAAAGGCTGGGAAAAAAGAGGTGTAGCAGAACCTACATCACAAACGGTCGTTAGAGGTCCGAAAGATTGTTTTACTGAAACATTGCGCACGAATACTGCATTGATAAGGCGGCGAATCAAGGATACCAATCTAAGGGTCGATTCTATGAAAATTGGGACTAGAACCCAAACAGATGTCGCGATCATGTACATACATGGGATTGTATTGGATGAAATTGTGAACGAAGTCAAGGAACGCCTTAGTCGGATTACTATTGATGGAATATTAGAAAGCGGACAGATAGAAGAATTTATCCAGGATGCAAAATATTCTCCTTTCCCCACAGTTATGAATACAGAACGTCCAGATTCTGTAGCGGCAGCACTGCTGGAGGGGCGAATCGCACTTGTGATCGATGGGACACCTTTTGTCCTGATGGTTCCTTCACTATTCATCCATTTCTTCCAATCCAGCGAAGATTATTACCATCGTGCCGATATTTCCACCTTTATTCGGTTGCTTCGTTACTTAGCATTTTTTCTGGCCTTGCTCACACCTTCGGCCTATATTGCTGTAACCACATTCCATCAGGAAATGCTCCCGAGTGAAATGCTGATTAGCTTGGCTGCCCAGCGCGAGGGTGTTCCTCTTCCAGCTATTGTTGAAGCAATTATGATGGAAATTACCTTTGAGATATTACGGGAAGCGGGAATTCGAATGCCAAGGGCTGTTGGTTCTGCGATTTCCATTGTTGGAGCGTTGGTCATTGGACAGGCTGCTGTGGAAGCAGGGATTGTTTCTGCCTCCATGGTCATTGTCGTTGCTCTAACGGCAATCAGCAGCTTTGTATCACCGGCTTTTAATATGTCGATATCGACAAGATTACTAAGATTTCCATTGATGTTACTTGCGGCTACCTTTGGATTATTTGGGATTCTCTTGGGTCTAATTGTAATGGTCCTTCATCTAAGCAGTATCCGGTCATTTGGAATACCCTACCTAGCTCCAAATGCCCCATTTAACCTGCAGGACCAAAAGGACAACTTCGTAAGAGCACCACGATGGCTCCTGCGAACAAGACCCCATCTAATCAGCCCACACAACATCAATCGCTCCACAACACCCCCGCCCAAACCACCGAAATGATGCGGAGGGACGGTTCTATTGCTTCCTTTTTATTTAAGATGGAAGGCATTTGAGCGAGTCAGTACAGGCTGGAACTTAGATATGGAGGCAGGAGAACCGTCCCTATGCTTCCCTGCTTGATGCAAAAAGGGAAGCACGAGAACCGTCCCCATGCTTCCAAAAATAAAAGAGGGATGACAATGAAGAGGAAATTTTTATTTGTGTTGGTTGTTGCTAGTATTGTTTTGTGTGGATGCTGGAGTAAGCGGGAATTGAATGAATTGGCTATTTGTGTTGGGTTAGGGATTGATAAGGCTGAGGATGGGTATCTGGTTTCGGTTCAGATTGTAAATCCTGGTGAGCTTTCTGGGAAGCAGCGGTCGGGACGGTCAGAGGTTATTACTGCAAAGGTGCGAGGGGCAACTGTGTTTGAGGCATTGCGGAGACTTTCTACCCTTGCACCAAGAAAGATTTACATGGCGCAGCTTCGTCTCGTGGTATTTAGCGAGGAGTTGGCAAAGGATGGAATTGGAAAAACCCTTGATTTTCTAGCTCGGGATCATGAATTACGGAACGACTTTTATATTACCGTTGCAAAGGGACAAAAGGCTGTTGATGTGTTAAAGGTGCAATCTGCACTAGAGAACATTCCTTCTAATAAGGTGTATGCTTCGTTGAAAAATTCTGAACGGTCATGGACTGTAACCAAATCTGTACAGCTGGACGAATTAATCAGCAACATCCTTACTTCTGGTAAAGAGGCCGTGTTAACAGGGATTCATCTTGACGGCGATCCCGATAAAGGAAGCAAGATTTCAAATGTACAAGAATCTACACCAGATACTACTTTACATATTGGAGAAATAGGTGCATTTAAAAGAGACAAGCTCATCGGATGGCTGACCGAAGATGAAAGCAAGGGCTATAACTATATTACAGACAATGTCTACAATACGCTTGTCAACGTTCCTTGCCATCCTGGAAAAATTTCAATCGAGACCATCCGCTCCAAAACAGATGTGAAGGGAAAAGTAAAAAACGGGAAACCCACCATTGACATTACAGTCACCGCAGAAGGAAACATTGGTGAAGTCATGTGTAACATTGATTTATTAAACCCGAAAGAAATTAAGAAAATTGAAAGTGACTATAAATCTGCTATCGAAGATAAAATAACGAAGGCCATCCAACGTGCTCAAAATGACCTTCAAAGTGATATTTTTGGCTTTGGTGTCATTATCCATCGAGATGAACCAAAATATTGGAAGCAACATAAATCCAATTGGAGCCAGCAGTTTCAGAACGTTGATGTTGCCATTCATGTTAACGCAGAAATACGCCGTTTAGGCACGATTCAAGATTCTTTTCAAAATGATATTAAGGAGGAATAAGTTATGTGGGGGATTGCTGGAATTTTATTTATCGGCTTCGCAGTCTCATTCTTCGAAGGACGTCGCCTTGTCAAACAGAAGTATTGGAAGGACTTAGTTGTATTCTCCATCCTAATGTCTGCAGGTATCACATTAAATATTTTATTAAATTTAAACGTAGAGATTCCAAATCCTACAGCGACCATCTTAAAGATATTTACCCCTTTCCATTCTGTTGTAGACAGTATTTTATCGTAGGAGAGTGTTTCACAATGATGTTAGAAAACGGGAAAATTAGCATCGGAGATTTTCGGATAATGGTAATCATATTTTCAATTGGAAGTTCTGTGATTTTGGCTCCCAGCATCCTTGCGTCTACCGCGAAACAGGACGGGTGGATTGCCTATTTCTTATCAATATTGATCGGGTTGGGTTTTCTTTTTGTCTATAATCGATTAGCTTCACTCTATCCTGATCTGTCATTTGTGGAATATAGTCAAGCAATATTAGGAAAGTGGCTCGGCCGTTTGACCTCTGTCCTCTTTCTCATCTACGTTTTCCTTGTCTGTAATTCACTATTAAGAGAAATCGGTGAATTTATTACAATCAATGTTCTCGTTGAGACACCGATTCAAATCATTATGATCATGTTTTTATTAGCCAGCTTGATTGGGGTCCATTTAGGTTTGGAGGTAATCGGCCGTACAGCCGTGATTTTTTTTCCTTGGATTATAGGACTATTTACCTTGTTGTTTGTCTTTCTAATTCCTGAATATGACCTAATTAACATTCAACCTGTCTTCGAAGGAGGAATCAAACCGATTCTGAAGGGATCCTACCATACTTTAGCCATGCCCTTTTTAGAATTAGCAATTTTCCTAATGATTCTTCCAGCCGTCATTAAAAAGGAAAAGGTGAATAAAGCATTTTATAGCGGCGCAATTATCGGTGGATTGGTGATATTTCTTCTTGTATTGTTTTCTTTTATCTCACTTGGACCCGATACAACTGACCGACAGGTGTACTCCACCTATCTATTAGGAAAGAAAATAAGCATCGGCGACTTTATTGAACGCATTGAAATCATCGTTGCCATCATCTGGTTTTTATCCATCTATTTTAAGCTAACCTTATGCTATTATGGCTTATCCTTAGGACTCGCGCAGCTATTTAAGCTGCACCATTACCAGACCCTAATCTTTCCGTTGGCCATTTTAATCATCAGTTTCTCAATCCTACAATATCCAAACGTAGTCATATTCAAACAAACACTCATGAAAGCACTCGTTCCCTACTCCCTTTTCATCTGCTTCATCATCCCCCTACTGCTACTTACAGTTGGGAAAATGAAGAAGCAGAGGGACGGTTCTTACGCTTCCTCTTCTGCAGGTGAGTAAAGTTGTTGGAATGGAAGCAGGAGAACCGTCCCCCCGCTTCCTTATATCATTATATTAATATAATAATTAAACTATTACCTTTACCATGATTCGGAAGCACGAGAACCGTCCCTTTGCTCTCTTTTTCACACTCCGCTAATAGGGGACAAGTGTCCATATAGGGTGGAATTAAATGTGCAGTACATTATAAAAATACAGTTGAACTCCCTGTAAATACAAAGATATCTGAATCATAAATGTTTTTTTGAAAGCGTTGACACTTTGTCTTAGCGGAGGTATTATAGCAGTGTAGCAGAGATGTTACAAAGGATTGAGAAAGGGTGATGTTTATTACAGAAGCTCTTATCGAAATCACTATTTACTATTTTACCAAATTGAATTAGTAGTAGCTAAACGAATGTTGGTGTAATCGTAATAGCTGAAAAAATTTTTTTGCAGCATATGTAAGCGAATACATTACAAAACATTTAGAATAATTAAACAGCTACACTAATAGATTTTGAGTGAAATATGAACAGAACGTTGTTTTAAAGGAGGAAGTAAATTGGCAAAAAAAGTTTTAGATGATTTCCTTGCACCTCGGTTAAACGAATTACGTGAACAAGGACTTTACAATGTGATTGATACGGTCGAAGGTCCAAACGGTCCTAAGGTTCAAATCAACGGTAAGACAGTGATCAATATGTCTTCAAACAACTACCTTGGTCTTGCAAACAATGACAGATTGAAAGAAAAAGCCATTGAGGCGGTTCATAAATACGGAGTGGGTGCCGGTGCGGTTCGTACGATTAACGGAACGCTATCTATCCACAACGAACTAGAAAAAAGAATTGCTGAATTAAAGCATACAGAAGCAGCCATCGCATTCCAATCTGGATTCAACTGTAACATGGGTGCCATTTCAGCAGTTATGACAAAGAATGATGCCATTATCTCAGATGAATTAAACCACGCTTCTATTATTGACGGCTGCCGGTTATCTGGAGCAAAAATTCTTCGTGCAAAGCACCAAGACATGGATGACCTTAGAAGAGTAGCAAAGGAAGCAACAGAAAGCGGACAGTATGAAAAAATCATGTATATCACAGACGGCGTATTCTCAATGGATGGAGATGTAGCAAAGCTGCCTGAAATCGTTGAGATTGCAGAAGAATACGGCCTAATCACTTATGTAGACGATGCACACGGATCAGGCGTAATGGGTCAAGGCGCAGGTACGGTGAAGCATTTCGGACTTTCCGACCGCATTGACTTCCAAATTGGAACACTTTCAAAAGCAATCGGTGTTGTCGGCGGATATGTAGCAGGTTCGAAAAATCTAATTGACTGGTTAAAGGTTCGTGGACGTCCTTTCCTTTTCTCAACATCCATGACGCCAGCTGATGCAGCAGCATGTATCGAAGCAATCGACATCATGATGGAATCAACAGAAAAGGTTGAAAAGGTTTGGGAAAACGGAAATTACCTTAAAGCTGGATTAAAGACCTTAGGCTTTAACATTGGCCATTCTGAAACACCTATTACACCATGTATCATCGGTGATGAAAATCTGACACAGCAATTCTCCCGCCGTTTAATGGAAGAAGGGATCTATGCAAAATCTATTACCTTCCCAACTGTACCAAAGGGAACGGGAAGAGTTAGAAATATGCCAACAGCAGCACATACAAAGGAAATGCTTGATGAAGTTCTTGCGGTTTATGAAAAAGTAGGAAAAGAATTAAACATTATTTAAACTGTGAAAGGCTTGCCTTCACAGATTGATAAAATGAAAGCGGTAACATTGAAATTTTCATTCGATGCCAAAAAATATTCTATATCAAATTCAGGAGGTTCATTATTATGAAAAAAATACTTGTAACTGGATGCCTAGGACAAATCGGATCAGAATTAGTTATGCGTATGAGAGAAATCTACGGTACAGAAAACGTTATTGCAACAGACATTCGTCGCGTTGAAGGTAACATCGTGATTGAAAGCGGTCCTTTTGAAATCCTTGATGTTATGGACTATGAAGCAATGCTGAATATTGCTAAAAAATACGAGGTAGACACATTAATCCACTTAGCTGCTTTATTATCAGCAGTAGCAGAAAGAAAACCAAAATTAGCTTGGGACTTAAATATGGGCGGTCTTGTTAACGCACTTGAAGTAGCACGTGAATTAAATCTTAAGTTCTTTACACCAAGCTCAATCGGCTCTTTCGGACCTGGAACACCTCAAGACTTTACACCACAGGATACGATTCAACGTCCAACAACGATGTATGGTGTAACAAAGGTAGCAGGCGAATTATTATGTGACTACTATTTTACAAAGTTCGGTGTAGATACACGCGGCGTTCGTTTCCCTGGCCTAATTTCTTACAAAACACTTCCTGGCGGCGGAACAACAGACTATGCAGTTGATATTTATTATGAAGCATTGAAAAACAAAAAATACACTTCATTCATCGGCAAAGGAACGTTCATGGATATGATGTATATGCCTGATGCAATCGATGCCATTATTAAATTAATGGAAGCAGATCCAGCAAAATTAAAACACCGCAATGCATTTAACATTACAGCAATGAGCTTTGAACCAGAACAAATTGCAGCTTCAATTAGAAAATTCATTCCAGAATTTGAAATGGATTATGATATTGACCCTGTTCGTCAAGGAATTGCAAATTCATGGCCAAACAGCTTGGATGCATCTGCAGCATTCCAAGAATGGGATTTTGATCCTCAATATGATTTAGACCGTATGACAAAGGATATGTTGGAAAACCTATCTGACAAACTAGGCATCCCATTTTCAGCTAAAGAATTGATTTTAGCCTAACACTATGACGGAAGTACTTAGGAGGCTTCTATGGGCGCACAAACACCAAAATTAAAAAAGGACATTACATTTTTCACTGCCTTAACCATTGTAATGGGAACAGTAATCGGTTCCGGCGTATTCTTCAAGCCTGAAGCTGTGTTTACTGCAACAGGTACAGCTGGACTTGGCTTACTAGCCTGGGTCATCGGGGGTATCATTACCATTTGCGGCGGATTAACGGCTGCAGAGTTATCAGCGAGTATTCCGCAAACAGGCGGTATGGTCGTTTATCTAAGAAGAGCCTACGGACCATTGGCTGGATATTTAATGGGGTGGGCACAAACAATCATCTATTTCCCAGCTAACATTGCAGCACTATCGATTATTTTCGGAACACAGGTAGCGAATCTGTTCGGAACAGGAAATTGGGTTATCATTCCGGTAGCAATTGCAGCAGCATCATATGTTATGTTTATGAATTTCTTAGGTGCGAAAAAAGCAGGATCATTGCAATCCATTACAACGATTGGAAAGCTTGTACCACTACTGCTCATTATCGTATTTGGATTGATGCATAATGGAGAAGTTCAATTCAGCTTACTGCCATTTAGCCCTGAAAGTTCACCATTATTAACAAGTCTTGGATCAGGTCTTGTGGCAACGATGTTTGCTTATGATGGATGGATTCACGTTGGGAATATTGCCGGCGAAATGAGAAATCCTAAAAAAGACTTACCAAAGGCAATCGTAATTGGATTAACAAGTGTTATGGCTGTCTATTTACTGATTAACATTGCTTATCTGTTCGTAATGCCTGCATCATTACTTGCCGCAACATCAACACCTGCATCAGATGTAGCAAGCATTATCTTTGGAGCATTTGGAGGAAAGTTTGTTACAATCGGAATTTTAGTGTCAGTATTTGGAGCAATTAACGGTTATACCATGACTGGAATCCGAATTCCATATGCAATGGCTCTTAACAACGAATTACCATTCAGTGGATTGTTCACTAAGTTGAATAAAAACAGTATTCCTGTAAACGGAGGAATCCTAACAATCGCAGTATCTGTCATCATGATTTTCTCTGGTCAATTCAACCAATTAACAGACATGCTGATCTTTGTTATCTGGTTATTCTACATCATGGTGTTCGTAGCAGTATTCGTCATGAGAAAACGCGAACCAGGATTAGAAAGACCGTATAAAGTTCCTTTGTATCCATTTATCCCAATTGTTGCCATTGTCGGCGGATTGTATATCGTATTTAACACATTGATTACTCAGCCTTTAAACTCTGGAATTGGAATACTTTTAACAGCAATCGGTCTTCCAATTTACTTTTACAAGAAAAAGCAGGGTGTATTTGATGGACCTGCAAATGAAAATGTAAATAAAAAAGCAGCGTAAACATTTTCCTAAGATAACGAGCTGGACACTCATGATAGGAATGGGCCTAACTGAACAAAGTAGGTTAGGTCCGCGTTTAACGCCACTCTTTATAAAAAAAGAAAATTATTTCAGATGATCTGAAATTATAGTATTATTATAAATCATCCCCACTAAAAAAACAATTGTGTTTTTAAGGAGGACTATTTATGTAAGCGCCTAGTTTTACCTCAGAAGTGTTATAGCCCTACCTTTTAACTATTAGGAGAGCAGGAGGAAACAAAAATGGCTAAAGAAGAATTAAGCAGAGGGTTGTCAAGTCGTCATATTCAAATGATCGCACTGGGCGGTACCATTGGTGTTGGTTTGTTCATGGGTTCAGCCAGCACAATTAAATGGACAGGCCCGTCAGTCATGTTAGCGTACGCAGTAGCAGGTATTTTTATCTTCTTCATTATGCGTGCCATGGGGGAAATGTTGTATGTTGAGCCAAGTACAGGTTCCTTTGCAACATTTGGCTATAAGTATATTCATCCGCTAGCTGGATATTTAACAGCTTGGAGTAACTGGTTCCAATGGGTAACTGTTGGTATGGCAGAAATTATTGCAGTCGGAACATATATGAACTACTGGTTCCCTGAGCTTCCTGGCTGGATTCCTGGTTTAATTGCAATGCTCATTCTTGCAGCAGCAAACATGGTATCAGTTAAATCCTTTGGTGAATTTGAATTCTGGTTTGCACTTATAAAAATTGTAACGATTGTATTAATGATTATTGCTGGCTTCGGTGTTATTTTCTTCGGATTCGGTAACGGCGGTGTATCAACAGGATTATCAAATCTATGGTCACACGGCGGTTTCTTCGCTGGCGGATTTAAAGGCTTCTTCTTCGCTTTATCACTTGTTATCGGTGCTTATCAAGGTGTAGAATTAGTCGGTATTACAGCAGGTGAAGCAAAGGATCCACAAAAAACATTAACAAAAGCAATTAACAGTCTTATCGGACGTATCTTGATTTTCTATATCGGTGCTATCTTTGTTATCGTAACAGTTTATCCTTGGGATGAATTAACAGCAATCGGCAGCCCATTCGTTGCTACTTTTGCAAAAGTAGGTATTACAGCAGCAGCTGGTATTATTAACTTCGTAGTTATCACAGCAGCATTATCAGGCTGTAACAGCGGTATCTATAGTGCAGGACGTATGCTTTACACATTAGGCGTAAACGGACAAGCTCCAAAGTTCTTTACTAAAGTAACAAAAAATGGTGTTCCACTAGTTGGTACATTAGGAGTAGTAATCGGCCTAGCAGTCGGCGTATTCCTAAGCTACATCGCACCAGAGAACATTTTCGTATATGTATACTCAGCAAGCGTACTTCCTGGTATGGTTCCATGGTTCGTTATTCTAATCAGTCAAATTAATTTCAGAAAAGCAAAAGGTGCAGCAATGGATAGCCACCCATTCAAATTACCATTTGCACCAGTTACTAACTATTTAACCATCGCTTTCCTAATCGTGGTACTAATCGGAATGTGGTACAATGTTGAAACACGCGTATCCCTAATCGCAGGCATCGTATTCTTAGGCCTAGTAACAATAAGCTTCTACGCCTTCGGAATCAACAAAAAAGAACTACCAGACCACATTAAAGACGACAAAGTAGCATAAAGATCACGGGGACGGTTCTTCTACTTCCATATGAAGCAGAGGGACGGTTCTCCCGCTTCCAACATGCTAGTAATAATAAGAAGCCTAAAAATAGGGATAGTTACCATAATTATCCCTATTTTTTATATCCAAAGAAGCATGGGGACGGTTCTCCTGCTTCCACTATTTTTCCTATCAAATTTCCATCAAGAAATGACTATAAAAAGAACCTAGGTGATCATTCATGAAATATCGGTCAGCATTTGATATTATCGGTCCGGTTATGATTGGACCTTCTAGTTCCCATACAGCTGGTGCAGCCCGGATTGGCCGGGTGGCGCGGACACTTTTTGAAAAACAACCAACAAAGGTGGTAATCTCCCTTTATGGTTCCTTTGCCAAAACCTACAAGGGTCATGGAACGGATTTGGCCTTAGTGGCAGGCTTATTGGATTTTGATACCTTTGACGAACGCATCCCAGAGGCCTTTGAAATTGCTGATAAAGTTGGCATGGAGGTAATTTTTAAAACAGAAGAAGCTGTACCAGAGCATCCAAACACAGTCAAAATCAACTTATCTGATGATGAAAAGCAGTTAGAAGTCATCGGAATTTCTATTGGCGGCGGTGCCATTGAGATTACAGAAATCAATTCGTTTAAGCTAAAGCTTTCGGGCGATCCCGCGATTCTTGTAACCCATTATGACCGCTTTGGAGTCATTAGCTGTGTGACCTCTATTTTGTCAAAATACAAAATCAATATCGGTCATATGGAAGTGGCAAGAAAAGAAAAAGGCGATACGGCGATTATGGTCATCGAGGTCGATGAAAAAATTGGTAATCATGTCATGGAAGAGCTAAAGCAGCTTGAAAATGTAACAGGCGTTATCCGAATGGTCGAATAAGCATAAGAGTACCTATCTATTCGTTCAGTCAAAATGAGAAGTCGCATTACTTTTTCCATTAAATAAAGACAGTAAAAAAGCAACCAAGTCGTCCATTGAGGACAACCTAAGTTATAGAAGAAATTTGTACAGCAGGGGGAAATGCTATGTTCCGCAATGTAGCTGAACTTGTCAAAGCAGCTGAATTAGATCAAATTAAAATAGCCGAGGTCATGATTCGGCAGGAAATAGAAGTTTCAGGTCTTTCCCGCGAAGAGGTCATCGCAAAAATGGACCAAAACTTAACCGTGATGGAGCGCGCAGTTGAACGGGGCCTAAACGGAGTAAAATCACGCACCGGATTAACCGGCGGTGATGCAGTATTATTGCAGAACTATATCCAAAGCGGAAAATCCCTTTCAGGGACACTCTTACTGGATGCGGTCAGCAAGGCAGTAGCAACGAACGAAGTGAATGCCGCAATGGGAACAATCTGTGCAACACCAACTGCCGGTTCTGCTGGGGTTGTACCCGGTACATTATTCGCTGTAAAAGAAAGACTTAACCCTACAAGATATGAAATGATTGAGTTTTTATTTACAACAGCTGCCTTCGGATTTGTCGTGGCAAACAACGCCTGTATTGCTGGAGCAGCCGGCGGATGTCAAGCAGAAGTCGGTACCGCATCAAGTATGGCGGCGGCTGCAATCGTTGAAATGGCAGGCGGCACACCGCAGCAATCGGCAGAAGCTTTTGCTATTACGCTAAAAAATATGCTTGGACTTGTATGTGATCCTGTTGCTGGACTTGTTGAAGTACCATGTGTGAAACGAAACGCAATGGGTGCCTCCAATGCCCTGACAGCAGCAGATATGGCACTAGCAGGCATCACGAGCAGAATACCATGTGATGAAGTAATCTCTGCTATGTACGCAATTGGCCAATCGATGCCATCCGCTCTTAGAGAAACGGCAGAAGGCGGATTAGCGGCTACACCAACTGGACGCAGACTTGAAGCAGAAATCTTCGGTGAGCCAAAGGAACGTTTAGTAGATTATATTTTGAATTAAGAAAGCGTGGGGACGGTTCTTTTGCTTCCAAAATTGGAAGCAAAAGAACCGTCCCTGTGCATTATTATAACTTTCCTATTTTGAAACAGGTACAACCGCCGAGTTAATTTTTATAATTTTCAAAAATTAAATCTATATTCTCTCAATTTTGCCATTATAATAGAGATAGAAAGAAATTATTTTTATAAGGGAAGTGATGGGATTATTTTGCGTAAGTGGTTCCTGTTGTCTGTTGCATTTGTCTTGTCTTTGAGTTGTTTTGGTCAGATTGCTTTGGCTGCAACGTTTACCGATTTACCACCCGGCCATCCATTTCAAAAGGAAATGATATTTCTTGAAAACGAGGGGATTATAGGCGGGTATCCTGACAAAACAGTCCGGCCTGATGCAGAGGTCACGCGGGCACATGCCGCCATCATGATTGGACGTGCTCTAAAATTAAATGGAGAGCAGCGAAGCACCACGTTTTCTGATGTTGGTGCCGAACATTTTGCAAGCGGCTATATTGCATCTGCTGCTGATGCTGGAATAATCAAAGGCTTTTCCGACGGAACCTTTCATCCAAATGACATCCTCACACGTGAACAAGCCGCCACTTTAATTTCGAGAGCCTTTCATCTCACCGGGGAATCTACAGTGCCATTTACAGATATCTCACCTTCTATGTACAGCTACACGCATATTAAAAGAGTCTTTGCAGCAAACATCACAAACGGCTATGAAGATTATACATTTCGACCTTATGTAAAAGTAACACGCGCACAATTCTCGGCCTTTTTAGCACGGACATTAAATGATGAGTACAAGGTTGAATTTCCTCTAGTATTTTTAAAAGATCCAAGTAAAGTATACCATTATGAAGATGGCGGTCATGCACGCTATGTTTACGAGAATGAAGACTATGAAAATTGGAACCTCTGGCAGGTCTACAGAGAGGACGGAACCAAGTATTCCATCCTGGAAAGACAGGACAGTGAAGGCTATAAAATCGGTTACCCTTACTCCGAATATTCATTACAGATTGCCTATCCGATAGAAGTTGGCCATACATGGGATGGCTACGGAGACCTACCAGATTATTATAAAATCACTGCTACCTCCCTTTCCGTCACAACAGCAGCCGGAACATTTGATAACGTCGTCGAAGTGACCACAACAGATGGATACGTCAGCTATTTTGCTCCTTCCACAGGGCTAATTAAAATGACCAAGGATGGAGAAACCTTAGCTGAGCTGATTAAAATAGAATAATAGGAAAATCACAGGGACGGTTCTCTTGCTTCCGCGGAAGTAAGAGAACCGTCCCTCCAATTACTTTCTTTAAAATTCAATAAGTCCCAAAAGTAGAAATACCTGTACAGCTACATGTGCATCAAAAAAACCTTGACTTGTAGCGAGATCGAATCTCCCTATATCTTGGATACGGGTCAGCCGGTAGCGGACGGACCCTAATGACACATTCATGTCTTTAGCAGTATTTTTCATATGGCCGTTGTTTTCTAAATACCAATAGAGTGTATATAATAGATCTGCGCTGTATTTATGATCATAAGCCATAATATCATCCAATAATTCATGCGAAAATGATTGAAGCTCTGAAAAGTTTTTAGGCTCGATAAATTTCGCAATTGCACCTAACTCTTTATACGATTTAACCTTCAATGGACTCTTGCTAAACGACATCATGCTGATTGTTTTTTGTGCCTCAACCAGTCCTCTTTTCAATTCCCCTACTTTTCTGCATACCGTACTAATCCCTAGTGTAGCATCCATCACCATATTCCCGGCGAACACTTGATTCAACAGCCAGGTTCCCGCGGATACTAACGAAGAAAAGGAATCAACCATTTCCTCCGGTACTAGCGCAATAATCTGATTGACCCGCGTTGACACCAATCCCTTTACTTTACGATGCTCAAAAGCCTTGTACAACTGTTCAACAGCTGTTTTTTTACATTCAATAAAAGCTTCATCAAGCAGTTGATCCTGTTGATCAAACCTTTTTAAATGAAAGACAAATACATATTGGGACTGCTCAATATTATAACCTGCTAATTTTAACCGATAAATTAGATTCTCTTTTGGCAGATCCTCTTGGAAAATTCCATTTAATAATTCCTCTTTTAATCGTTGCTCATTTTCAAAAGCTGAAGTCTCATTTAAAATCTGAATGGCACTTACCGATGAGGCTCTTTCAATGATTAAATAATCCAATTCGGAGAAATCACCTGTCTTTTTAATAAAAGAGAGAAATCCAAATAATTTATTGTGAAGAAAGATTGGAGATACCAGCCGCTTATAGAAGTCCCCTGCTTGTGGGACCTTTATAAGGAACGTTTTTTTTGCAGGAAATACGGACTGAACAAATTGTTGTAATTCCTTTCTTACATAAACAGAATTCATATCGCTATTTTCCAAGCAAGAACTGGCTTCGATTCGCTCCAATTGAATATTCTCGATCATAACAGGATAGTTCATTTCTTTTTCAATGAGCATAATAATCCCTTGCAGCCCGCTGCCGTTTAAGATTGCATTCGGCAGTTTTTCACTGATGTGTAATGCTCTTTTAAATACTTCCTTTTGTTCCTCAATCCGTTTAAAGGCATTATCTAACTCCTGGCCTAAATTCTCCTCTTGATAGTGGTCCAAATCTTCCTTAATCTCTTTTCCCCAATCCTCTATAGGCATAGCAACCCAATGGCAATGCGGGTCACCCTTCCCTTTGCATTCCACCTCTTTAAAAATAACCTGCCTCCCCAGAATACTGCTGACATAACCGCCGGCGTAGCCCGTTAATGTGAAACAAACCGGTTCATAGGATAAGCCAAAGTGTTCAATATGTTTTTCTGCTTCTTGTGAACTTTTCCAGTATCCTTCTGAAAAATAGTCTTTTGTGTAAGGGTCAACAACTAATTTTGTGACATCAACGCCTAAATCAGCCGTAAGTCCGTGTATCTTCGAGCCATAAAGAAATAAATCCTCTAGCGCTAATGATTTGTATTCTTCCTTGCTTTTTAAAAGCTCAGAAAACTTTTCTCCACAATCCCAGCCATAACGGAGCAAAAAGCCTTTGGCACGATCCATTCCCAAAGCAGCAATTAAATTTTTACGTAGAGTATCTAAAATATGGCCTGATTCGGGTAAATATTTTATCATCTCATCTGATTTAATAAGATTTTCCAATGGATTTTCCCATCCTTTAGACTTTATTTTCAAAAATATTCATAATATTAGCAATTATTGTACTATTAATTGATTCATTTTTACAATAAAATGATCATACAAACCAGGCGCCCAACGGTTTTTGAAAACATTTACATGATGGAGGAATGAAATATGAGTAGATTTAAAGAGGTAATCAGAACCTGTACACAGCCAATCGCAGATTTATTAGAAAAAACAACAAACCCGCTACATATTGCTATTCTCGAAAACTACCGCCGCCATATCCTTCTTGAGGGGTCCGGTCAATTCGATAAAATTGTCGCCTCCGATATGACCGTCGATCACCCAGTATATCGAGTCACTTGGGGAGAGAATCCTATGGTCATTGAGGAAAAAGAGGGAGTAGTTGGCTTCTACAATATTGCTGCTCAATCGGTTCTTTGGCATTCAGATGAGCTATTAGCCGTAGCAGATTGGGGAATCGCAGACGAGCTTACATTTCATCAATTAATTAAAGGACAGGCTCTGCTTGACCTAGGATTTCATGTAGAAGATCCTGAAAAAATCTATCATTATACAAGCCGTCAAGTTTTCTTATGGCCATATGACCCTGAAACTGCTCGCTTAAAAGGAGAGCATCTCTATGAAGATAAAACCACTGTGGTCATTGAAGAAGTGGCTGACGAGGATTTGATTACTCCTGCTGAAGTGGCTCAAATTCATAAGGAAGTATTAGAGCGTTTGGAGGCAGACCGTCCGGATAAGTATTGGACATTGGAAGTTGTGAAACAGCAGCTGGCAAGCAGGGTTTAATGAGGGTTCCTTATAATAAAAATTAAGGAGGTAACCAGGATGATTGAAAGCTATATTCCAATTGAAGAAAAATTAGATACTAGACGTGATCAGTTTGCTTTGGAAGAGGGATACTTAAGTATGTCGGAAGAAGAATCACCTTGGATTCCCTTCCCAGGCAATGATAAAGTATGGATTCGCCACTTGTCATTTGACGTACGTAATAATGCTGCGGTTAATATCCTACGCGTGGACGCCGGGGGTTCACTTGGACGTCACCGTCACCGAGGTCCTGTAACAGGCTTTACCCTTGAGGGCAGCTGGTATTACGAGGAGTACGATTGGGTCGCAAAACCTGGGGACTTTATCCGTGAAAGTCCGGGCAGAACCCACACCCTCATGTCTGAAAATGGCATGAAAACCTTATTCCATTTAAATGGATCTGAAGAGTTTCTTGATGAGGATGACCGTATTCTCTTTATCATCGATGTATATTGGTTCATTGACCATTATTTGAGCTACTGCGAAGAACATAATCTGCCAATTAACCAGAAGCTGTTTTTGTAAAAAGTTCAATTGCATAAAGCATGGGTCAATTCGCTTACTGCCCAAGCTCTAATAAAAGTAATTCCTATATTCCGCATTGATGAAATCGTTTCGCATAACACAAGGAAGTGCCCGATCCATTTGGTCAGGCACTTCTTTTTATATCGCAATATCCACCTAACTTGTAAATAGAAAGCATGAGAACACCCCTCCACTTCAGTAAAAGAACAATCTGCACGCTTCTATTCTTACTTGTCCATTTCATATATTTTATTTAAAAGGTTTTTAGGGGGGTTGCAGTTTGGGCTATTTTGTAATGACAGAGCGTAATGTGAACATATATGTGGAGGACTTAAATCCGAAAGGAAGCCGTACAATCGTGTTTGTTCACGGATGGCCGCTGAATCACCATCTGTTTGAATATCAATTTAATGTGCTGCCTGGGATGGGATTTAGGTGCATCGGCATTGACCTGAGAGGGTTTGGAAAATCGGATAAACCATGGCATGGGTATGATTACAACCGGCTGGCAGATGACTTATGGACGGTGATTCGGACACTTCAATTACAGAACATTACGCTCGTCGGACATTCAATGGCGGGCGCGATTTCAATCCGGTACATGGCACGCCATAATGGCTATGGTGTATCTAAACTGGTCCTTGTAGATGCGGCGGCTCCCACTGGGTTTACAAAGGAAACTGCCGCCCAGCTCTATAATAAGGGTAGCAATGACCGCCCGAGCATGCTCGAGGATGTCAGCGATATTTTTTTCTATAAAAATGCTACCCGCCCCTTCTCTGAATGGTTTATCCAGTTGGGCCTAGAAGCAGCAAGCTGGGCCACACTAAAGACGATCATCTCCTTAAGAGATGAAAATGTAGCACCAAACCTAGCGCAAATAGTTGTCCCAACCCTCATCATCCATGGAATTCATGATCAAGTGATTCCATTCTCGCAATCACATATCCTACATCAATCCATCCCAAATTCCTATGCCATTCCCTTCAAATACAGCGGACACGGCCCCTTCTGGGAAGAAAAAGACAAATTTAATAAAGATCTCATTGAATTTATCGGCTAACATACAGAGCCAAATCCAAAGCAGGGGGACGGTTCTCATGCTTCGGAAGCGCAGGGACGGTTCTCCCGCTTCCTTTGAGCTTGATCCTATCAAGCAAGTATAAAAGGGACAGTGAACTGCCCCTCCTGATTTTACTTATTTTGTTCGTTCAGCCCTTTTAAGGCTACTTTTTCAAACCCATTTCCTCTCTCTTCTGCAAACTCCACATCTGCTTTTGGTAAGGCATTATTTTTATTGTTAGCTCGATTCTTATTTTTAGCCATTTATTAACCACCCTTTTCGTTATTTTGGATATTCGTTCAAGGATGCAGACAATCTAAGAACGCATCTGTTAAGATATCCATTCCGTTATCGGCACCCGCTATGTTAGTTTGCATTCTTTTTAATAAGCTATGCAGCTTGTTTACACTCATCTTTTTTTCAAAAAAGATGGCTATAAAAAGAGAGGAAACCGTTCAATAACGGCTTCCTCTCCCTTTGTATTGCAATACATTACTTAATGCTCTTAACAAGATTTTGTCCGTGTTCGTTTGTTGTGTAAACGACAGTCAATTCTTGTCCTTCTTCCATGTCAGCAAGCTTAGCTCCAATTTCCTCATCGTAAAATTGGAAGGCCATTACTCCCTCAGGAACTTCATTTGTCTTCAATTCAAATGTATGAGGGTCTGCTAAGCCGCCAAATGTACCTTTAACAGTCTGCTCGTTAGCGTCTTCTTCGTCGCCGCCAACCGGTTCATTGCCAGCAGCCGGCTCCTTCACCTCTGCAGGTTCTTCATTCGTTGCAGGCTTGTCAGTATCAGTTGGTTCATCTGCATCATCTTTAGCTTGTCCATCTGTACTAGGCTCGTCAGTATCACTAGGCTCCTGTACTTCACCCTGCACTTCTTCGTCAGCAGGATCGACAGTCTCCTTCTCAGCTGGTGCACAGGCTGCAGCCAATGTCATAATGGCCATAATCAGCATAGCAAGAAAACCTAATCGCAAAATCTTTTTCATAGTATATTCCCCCCTTCCTTTTTATATCATATTTGCCCATTGAAATGTAGAAATATAAGGAAATGAACGCAGAAGTCCATCAAAAAACAGAATTTCGTTCTTTTGTACTAATAAAGCACGGGGACGGTTCTCCTGCTTCCAATCATTGTCACATTCTTATATTACCCATTTCACGCATAGCATGTTTGGAATCAGGTTAATAAAAAAATGAATCTAGCCAGTCATTTTGGGCATAAATTTTAATAAAGAACCAACCGGAAAGGAAAACAAAAATGGGCTATATCGAGGACATTAGAAGCAAAGTAGGAAACGATCCTATTATCTTAAATTCTGCCGGGGCTATTATTCTAGACTCGGGAAGCGGTGTCCTGCTTCAATACAGAAATGACACCATGAATTGGGGACTTCCAGGTGGATATATGGAGCCTGGCGAAACCTTTGAGGAGACAATTAGACGAGAGCTGAAGGAAGAAATGGGAATACATCCGGATAATCTAGCCTATTTTGATATATTTTCAGGCAAAGATTTGTACCATGTATATCCGAATGGTGACCAAGTCTACAGTGTAGCTGCAGTTTACATAGCATACGGTGATCAGGGGGAAATACAACTGGATCACAAGGAGATCAGCAAGGCTGCCTACTTCTCATTGGATGGGCTGCCCAAAGAAATAACAAAGACTACGAAGATCATCTTGGATCATTTCAGGGACAAAATAAAGACTCGAAACAACATCCAGTTCCATTAAACAATAGAAAAGCCGAAGGATACTGGGCATCCTCAGGCTTTTCCCCTAGAACAAGATGAGTTTGGAAGCAAAAGAACCGTCCCTCTGCTTCCGTATTGGAAGCGAGAGAACCGTCCCCCCGCTTCCGCTTTATCTGTCCTGATAATTATAGATTTTCCATTTGCCGTTGGTTGGGTCTTTTTTGAGGTGATATTCTCCGTTGTCCATTTGGGTGGTGAAGTCTTGATTGAGTTCAGGCTGGGATGGAATGGTTGCTTGGACAGAAACGGTGATGCCGGTTACTTGGACTTCGGCAAAGCGGTTTGATTTTTCTATTACTTTAAATTGCATATTTTCATCATCGATTTGGATGTTGATTTCGGCTTCCTCTACCGCTGGATAAAACCAATCAAATGGCTTAGGGTCTCCTCCGCCTGCTTGATAGAACCCTGTTCCATATTCTTCGTCTAAGTCCGCAATCCCTGCAAATTGATTTGTCTCTACCAGCATATGTTCACTTGTTATATAATCTTTCAATACTGCTGTAAGCTCCGTATCCTCCGGCAAATCTGACTGTTCCTTCTGAAGCGCCCGATTCAGCATAACAAACGCCTCTGCCCTCGTAGCCCATAGGTTTGGATAAAAGGAATCTCCATATCCACTGACAATGTTTACCGAGGAAGCCTTCCGAATGAATGTATCCGCCCAATTATCATGGTCTATGTCAGCAAAAGCTTTTCCACCTTCATTTGAGAAAGGCACTGATTTGTCAAAAGCCAGCACAAGAATCTTTGTGATTTCAGCGCGAGTGATAAAATTCTCTGGATAAAAATATCCCTCATTGCCATCAATTATTCCTAAGTCACTGGCAATTCTGATTGAATCAGCGTACCACATATCCTGTTTTACATCTGAAAAGTTCTTTCCAGATCCATCACTTACTAACCCTAACGCATTGACGAGTATTTTCACAAATTGTGCACGGGTGATATATTCATTCAGCTTTATAAACATCCTGCCATCATCTCCCATGAATCCTTCCATTACATCGGCATAAAGTAGATTCTCGCTTTCTTCATAGGCCCAATGCTGATCAATTCCTTCATCGTGAAATTCGTAGGAATCAATCGATTTTCTCTCCTTTGCCAATGCCATTTGAAACGGGAGTAAAGCAACTAACAACACAAGAATCAACATCTTCACTGCTTTCATGCTCGTTCACCCCTCAAAAGTACTCAATAGTCGATGATAGGCAAGATGATAAAAGATGACTATATATATTATTTTAAATATTCGATAAGCAACATCCAAATCCTCTATAAATTAGAGGCTCCTTATAAAAAAGTACAGGGGGACGGTTCTATTGCTTCCTCCCTAGAGGAAGCAATAGAACCGTCCCCCTGTATACTCCGTTAAACTAAATTTCACAATATAGACATATATTATATCAGGAGAGTATTTTATTGAAGTTATTTATTAGATTAAGATGAGATAGAGAGTTGCTTGAATGTAATGGGTTTCAGAAATGGGGAAAGATGTATGGAAAAGCGAACAAGTTCAATTCGAGGCATCATTAGTATATCTTTTATCTTTCTAATGGTCAGTACGCTTATGATTATTGGCTTTATTATATTTTCAAATTGGAACGAGTCCTCAAAGGGTTTTATTGAAAAGCTGGAAAACGATGCGAGTAAAGACATCCTCAATGAAATTGACGAGCTGATTAGTCTTCCAACTGATATAAACAAATTAAATCAGCAAATTATCGCTGATAACATTATTGATTTTTCCAATAAGCCGAAACGTGAAGAGTTCTTCGCCAATCTCATTCGATCAAGCAGCGAGGAAATTTATAGCTTTAGCTATGGGATGGAAAATGGAGATTATTTCGGCGCACGAAGAAATGCCAACAATGACATTGAGCTCTACCGCAGCACAGCTGAAACAAATCGGCACTCCTACTATTTCACTGTCACAGACCTTATGACAGAGGGAGTGTTTGTCGACGACTTTGGCGAGTTTGATCCACGGACAAGGATATGGTATACCATGGCCAAGCAGGCTGGGAAACCCATTTTCTCTCCTTTATATAAACATTTTGTAAAGGATGATTTAGTGCTGACTTCAGCCTATCCTATATACAATAAAGCTGGACAGCTTCAAGGTGTGTTAGGTACACATATCACACTTTCAAGCTTAAACAAATTTTTAAAGGATGTTGTATCCGACCGAATGGCAACGGCCTATGTCGTGGAGAAAAGTACAGGGGATCTTGTAGCAAATTCATTGGACGTTCCTAATTTCCAAAAAAATGCCGATGGAACTTACAGTAGAATCTCGATTGATGCAATAGAAGATACATCAATCAAGGATGCATATAACCACCTTTTAACAACAAATGAAAATAAAATGATTAAAGAAACAGAAAATGGAAAACTCCATATTAAATTAACAGAATATGAACGAGAAGGAATCAACTGGCTGATTATCACTGCCATTCCGGATCATCCATTTACAGCAGATATTCATAAAAACATCCAAACTGCCATCCTCTTATCGATTTTAGCTCTTCTACTATCGATAGGAATCTATAAAAAAAGCACTGATTTCATGTTAAAACCAATCAATAACTTGATTGAATCTGCGGAAAAATTTTCTAAAGGAGATTTACTGCAAAGAGCAAAGGTCTACAAAAATGATGAAATTGGCATGCTGGCTAAATCCTTCAATAATATGGCAGATGAATTATATAGACATATTAATAACCTTGAAGATAAAGTAAAAGAAAGAACCGCAGAAATTGAAAAGGCCAATGTTGAATTAAACGATGCAAAACAAGAAGCCGACAAGGCCAATGCAGCAAAAAGCGAGTTTCTCGCGAATATGAGTCATGAAATTCGCACGCCGTTAAATGCCATCATTGGCTTTAGCGAGCTTCTTAAGAACACAGTCGAGGATGATACGCACAAAAGCTATATTACAACGATCCATACAGCAGGAAATAACCTGCTCACGATCATTAATGATATTCTCGATCTTTCTAAAATTGAGGCAGGAAAAATTGAACTGCATAACAAGCCTGTCACATTACCGGCTGCTTTAGAAGAAATCGAGACCATCTTCATGCAAAAGGTGCAGGAAAAGGACATTGAATTTATGATTGACATTCAGGGTGTGGTACCTGAACTCGTCCTGTTTGACGAAGTAAGAATCCGTCAGATTCTCTTAAATTTAGCCGGTAATGCAGTGAAGTTTACGGAAAAAGGTTATGTGAAGCTATCGTTACACGTAAAGCCTTCTACAACAAACGATATTAGCTGTGTCGACCTGCAAATTTCCGTTGAAGATACCGGTATCGGCATTCCTGAACATGAAAAGGAAAACATCTTTCAGTCATTTACCCAGGTGTCGGGGCAAAGCATCAAAAAATATGGCGGGACTGGTTTAGGTCTGCCGATTACGAAAAAATTAGTTGAAATGATGAATGGAAGTATCTCACTGGAAAGCAAAGTCGGCAAAGGCAGCATTTTCACTGTGAATTTTTCCAATGTCCAGATCGCGGCTACGGAATCTGTTTCCGAAAATCGAGACACCACTTCCTTCATGAAATATCAGTTTGCCAATGAAACCATCCTGGTTGTTGATGATATTGAAACCAATCGTTTCTTGTTAAAAGAATTGCTTTCAAAGGCGGGGCTACGAGTCCTTCTTGCGGAAAACGGGCTTGAAGCGATAAGAATCTGCGAGCAGGAGGAGCCTGATTTGATCATTACAGACATTGTGATGCCAGTCATGGACGGATTTGAAGCTTCTGCTAAACTGAAAACACAGCAGGCTACCAAAGACATTCCAATTATTGCTTTAAGTGCATCCGCCTCTCAAGGTCTGCCTGCGGACAGCATGTTTGACGGTTATTTGCTAAAGCCTGTTCATTCAGAGCAGTTATTAACTATGGTGTCACAATTTTTCCATCCAGACAGTGCCATTTTGGCAAACGCCTCCCAGATTGAAGGGTTAGACAAGGACAACCTCCTTGCCCCAGAGATTTTGGCGGAAATAAGAAGTCAATTGCTCCCAATTGTGAAAAAGCTAGAAACTTCTATCATCATCAGCAATGTGAAAGGCTTAGCTGACAGGTTAATTACGCTTGGTCAGCAGCACCAATCCAAGCTTTTGATGTCCGAAGGAAAAGAACTAATGAGCCATGTCGAATGCTATGATATTATAAAAATCAAAGCGAAACTAAAACAAATTGAAAAAATATTAATAGAGGATCAACCAGATGGAAAATAAAAAAAATGATTTAGTGCTAATTGTGGATGACAACCCTAGTAATATACAAGTTTTGGCGACCATTATGGCAGATCATGGGTATGAGCTCGGTATTGCACAGGGTGCTCTCGAGGTGTACCAGTTCCTTACAGAGCATACCCCTGACCTGATTTTATTAGATGTAGAGATGCCCGATATCGATGGCTATGAGGTTTGCGCGACGATAAAAGCAGACCGGCGGTATCGAGATATACCAGTAATTTTTTTAACCGTAAAAAATGAGCCAGAGGACATCGTCAAAGGCTTTGATTTAGGGGCCGTTGATTATATGACAAAGCCCTTTCATCGAAAGGAATTGATTTCAAGGGTCAGGACACATCTGACTCTCAAGCATTCCAAGGACGAGCTTACAAGGAAGAACCAAGAGCTTGAAAAGGC
>Ga0180215_1000255_pt1 | contig 74126 bp, 69 predicted proteins | sample eDN3rd37CBELigBY_FD_128871 | JGI IMG/M metagenome (GOLD analysis project Ga0180215, IMG submission 128871) | Enriched backyard soil microbial communities from Emeryville, California, USA - eDNA 3rd pass 37_C BE-Lig BY (version 2) (version 2) | ecosystem: Environmental > Terrestrial > Soil >...
AATAAACATTTATAAGGAATTCGGGGGCCAGCCCCCCTTTTTTTGGTCACTCTGAATTTAAGGGGAGAATTTACCCTTATTCTTCAATAGTGTCATAAAAAGCAGAAAATAAGGGGAGAAATTCCTTCTAATCCAGTAAAGGTTGCCTAACATAAGGCATTTTCTTGGTTTAGGAGTAAAAACTCCCCTTATTTCATGTGATTTAGCAACCTTTCACAGAATAAGTGGAACTTCTCCCTTTATTTAATCTCCGTCCAACTAGGTCTGCTGCCACGGGTCCCCCTCCCTCCACCAATCATCCCCTCTCCACCTTCTCAGCCACTCTATGATAAAATATGGCTTAATACACTTCTTTTCACGATAGAGGGAGAACGATAATGAATAATCTAAAAGAAAAATTGGCTCTTCTTCCGGACAAACCTGGCTGCTATATAATGAAGAATAGCGAAGGGAAAATTATTTATGTAGGAAAAGCAAAAATTTTAAAGAATAGAGTGAAATCCTATTTCACTGGCAGTCATGATGGAAAAACTCAATTATTGGTCAGTGAAATTGTCGACTTTGAATATATTGTCACCAGGAGTAATGCGGAAGCGTTGCTTTTAGAATGCAATCTAATTAAACAACATCATCCCCGCTATAATGTTTTGCTGAAGGATGATAAAACCTATCCATATATCAAAATTACTAACGAAAAGCATCCACGCTTGGAGGTGACACGAACTGTTGCGAAGGATGGAGGAAAGTACTTTGGCCCATATCCGCACGCAGGTGCTGCATCGCAAACCAAAAATTTGCTAGACAAGCTTTACCCTCTTCGCAAATGCAAAAATATCCCGAAAAAGGTTTGTCTCTATTATCATTTAGGTCAATGTGTGGCACCTTGTGAGTTTAAAGTTGATTCCACACAATATAAGGATATGATTGAAGAGATTCAGCGCTTTTTAGGTGGAGGACATAGAGAAATTAAGCAACAGCTGGAGCAAAAAATGCTTGCTGCTGCCGAGCAATTGGATTTCGAAGGCGCAAAGGAATACCGTGACCAAATCCAGGCGATTGAGGCCCTTATGGTTAAGCAAAATGTGACGTTTACCGATTCTACAGATCGGGACATTATAGGGTATCACACCGATAAGGGATGGATGTGTGTTCAAATCTTTCATGTTCGCCAAGGAAAGTGGATTGAACGAAATGTATCGATGTTTCCTTTTTATGGTGAAGAAGTGGACGACTTCCTTTCCTACGTGACCCAATTCTATCTAGAAAACCACCTGAAACCAAAGGAAGTCCATTTGCCTGAAATTGATGAAAAAGATGTGGAACTTATGGAACAAGTATTGGAAATGAAGGTGATCGTACCAAAGCGTGGGGAAAAGAAAAAGCTGGTGGAGATGGCTGAGGAGAACGCAAGGATTGCACTTGTTGAAAAGTTCCAATTAATCGCCAGAGATGAGGAACGGACTAGCCAGGCTGTGAAAAATTTAGGTGAGCTTATGGGGATCGGAATTCCCTATCGCATTGAAGCTTTTGATAACTCCAATATCCAAGGGACAAATCCCGTTTCCGCTATGGTCGTTTTCATTGATGGAAAGCCGGATAAAAAGGAATATCGTAAATTTAATCTGAAAACGGTTGATGGACCGGATGACTATGAATCTATGAGGGAAGTTGTACGAAGAAGATATACACGTGCCCTGCAGGAGAAGCTTCAGCTTCCCGACCTCATCGTTATAGACGGTGGAAAAGGGCAAATTGCAGCGGCGATCGATGTATTAGAAAACGAATTGGGATTATTTATTCCAGTATGTGGTTTGGCAAAAGACGAAAAGCATAAAACTTCACAACTATTGATGGGAGATCCACCTGTCCTGGTTCAAATTCGCCACGATAGTCAGGAATTTTATCTGTTGCAGCGAATCCAGGACGAGGTGCACCGTTTTGCCATTACTTTTCATCGGCAAAGTCGTGGGAAATCGATGCTTTATTCGCAGTTGGACGACATTCCGGGGATTGGGCCAAAAAGGAAAAAACTACTGTTGAAGCATTTTGGATCAATAAAGAAGATGCGTGAGGCAACTGTCGACGATTTTCGTAGTTTAGGGATTGGGGATAAATTAGCAAGGGACATTTTAAAGCAATTACGAACGGAAGAAAGTTAGGGAGGGGATCCGAACCTCGGGCCCCCTTATCCTAATCCACAGCAATTTGAATCAACGCAGACATTCCATTTTTATTATCCATCTGAACCGTAGCTGCACAGTAACGCTTTAGTACATTTTCTGCGATGCCTGCCATCAGCCCGGCTTCCAAGTGCAGGGTTTTTTCTAGTCTTTCTTTTTTTAAGAGATTATAACGATTATGTGTCACACGATAATTAATAAGGGATGCAGAGTTAGTTTCCATATGGACCTGTCCCAAATCAAGCTGCAGGAAAATATCCTCAATTTCTTCAATTACTTGAACAACAAGGGAGTTCCCTAATTCTTTGCCGACCCAATATAAAATGTTTGTCTCACTGTCTCCAAGAACGAGTTCTAGTAATTTTTCTCGGAAAAAGAGATAGCCCAATAATGAATTAGAAACATTTTCAGGAGGGAGCAAGATGCTTTCTTTAAAAAGGGTAGATACGGCGAGACTCTGTCTCATAAGTTTTTAATCCTCCTTGTCCTTTTTTTTATTCTATGAAGGGATTTGCACAATTATGAAAACATTAATAGATTATCGTCTGGGATTCCTTGACGCTTCAAGGATCGAGGAGTAAAATAGGTTTGTGTTTGTCACAAAATGTTCATTCCCTTTAGCTTCCATCGGAAGCTTTTATCTATGTGGGGATCCAAAATGGCGGGGGCAAGGAGGCATGCTATAAAGAATGGAATAGAAGGAAGTTGGGGAGAAATAAGAGAAGCTTCAAATTTTTGGGGGCAGTATTTGCAACTTGGACACTATGAAAGGGGGCCTATGGATGGCGACTGATCGTCATTTTTTTAACAGAAAACTTCACTCTTTACTGGGAGTAATCCCTGTAGGGGCATTCTTGCTTGTTCACCTTTACACGAACTACTTAGCTACGTTTGGCCGGGAGCGCTTTACGGAGCAAGTGGAATTTATGGAGACCATTCCATTCCTAATTATTGTTGAGATTGTATTTATCTTTTTACCGCTGTTATATCATGCCGTGTACGGACTTTATATAGCTTTCCAAGCCAAACATAATGTAAATAATTACGGATATTTCCGTAATATGATGTTTTTCTTACAACGCGTTACCGGTGTTATCACCCTCATTTTCGTTGTTTGGCATGTATGGCAAACTCGTATACAAATTGCTATAGGATCCGTAGCACCAGAAGGTTTTTTTGATTTGATGGTTAATGTTTTCAGCAGCGGTGCGATGATTGCTTTCTACGTTATCGGTTTATTATCCGCTACATTCCACTTCAGTAACGGAATGTGGTCATTCCTAGTAAGTTGGGGGATTACCGTTGGGCCACGCGCACAGCGAATCTCTACTTATGTTTGGTTAGGCTTTTTTGTCATCCTTTCCTATATAGGTCTGATGGCCATGTTCGCTTTCATTAATCCAGTTTAAATGGCAAGCATCAAAGGGTAGGAGGAAACAATAAATGAGTAAAATCATTATCGTTGGTGGAGGACTGGCCGGTTTAATGGCTACCATTAAGTGTGCGGAAGCCGGCGTCGCCGTAGATTTATTTTCTTTAGTACCAGTTAAAAGATCACACTCTGTTTGTGCCCAAGGGGGAATTAACGGAGCGGTAAATACAAAAGGGGAAGGGGACTCTCCCTGGATCCACTTTGATGACACAATTTATGGTGGGGACTTCTTGGCTAACCAGCCTCCTGTAAAGGCAATGTGTGAAGCTGCCCCTGGAATTATTTATATGTTTGACCGGATGGGTGTTATGTTTAACAGAACACCAGAAGGATTGATTGACTTCCGCCGTTTTGGTGGAACACAGCATCACCGTACAGCTTTCTCCGGAGCAACCACTGGACAGCAGCTGTTATATGCTTTAGACGAACAGGTTCGCCGTCATGAAGTGAACGGATTGGTTACAAAGTATGAGCACTGGGAATTCACCTCCATCGTACAGGACGATGAAGGGACTTGCCGTGGAATCGTGGCACAGAATCTTCGTTCGATGGAGTTTAAATCATTCCCTGCTGATGCTGTTATTATGGCAACAGGTGGCCCTGGAATTATCTTCGGGAAATCTACAAACTCCATTATTAATACAGGTACAGCAGCTTCTGCCGTATATCAGCAAGGCGCAACCTATGCCAACGGAGAATTCATTCAAATTCACCCAACAGCCATTCCTGGAGATGATAAACTTCGCCTCATGAGTGAATCAGCACGTGGTGAAGGTGGTCGTGTTTGGACCTATAAGGATGGTAAGCCTTGGTACTTCCTCGAAGAAAAATATCCAGCATACGGAAACCTGGTTCCTCGTGACATTGCAACACGGGAAATTTTCCATGTGTGCGTAGATATGAAACTTGGGATTAACGGCGAAAACATGGTTTATTTGGACCTTTCTCATAAAGATCCACATGAATTGGATGTTAAGCTTGGCGGAATCATCGAGATTTATGAGAAGTTCATGGGTGAAGATCCGCACAAGGTTCCAATGAAAATCTTCCCAGCTGTTCACTACTCCATGGGTGGATTATGGGTTGACTACAATCAACAAACCAGCATCAAAGGTCTATTTGCAGCTGGTGAATGTGACTTCTCTCAGCACGGGGCTAACCGCTTAGGGGCTAACTCTTTATTATCCGCTGTATTCGGCGGTATGGTGGCAGGTCCGAATGCTGTAAAATATATGAAGGGTCTTCAAAAATCAAGCTCAGATATCTCCAGTTCGGTTTATGAACAACAGGCTAAGAAGGAACAAGAGAAGTATGATAACATCCTGAAGATGGATGGTACTGAGAATGCTTATGTGCTTCATAAAGAGCTTGGTGAGTGGATGACCAAGAACATGACAGTTGTTCGTTACAATGATAAACTAAAACAGACGGATGAAAAAATCCAAGAGTTAATGCAAAGATATAAGAATATCAATGTTAACGATACGGCAAAATGGAGCAACCAAGCTGCATCCTTCACAAGACAATTGTGGAATATGTTTGAATTGGCCCGCGTGATGACGATCGGTGCCTTGAACCGTAATGAAAGCCGTGGAGCCCATTACAAACCTGATTTCCCTGAACGTAATGATAAAGATTTCATGAAAACAACAATGGCTACCTTCACACCAGAAGGACCTAAATTCCATTACGAAGAAGTCGATGCATCGCTAATTCCTCCACGTGAGCGGAACTATGCCGTAAATAAAAAGGAGGCGAAGAAGTGATGGCTGAACAAAAAACGGTAACATTTATTATTACAAGGCAGGACGGTCCGGATGCCACCCCTTACAAAGAGGAATTTAAAATCCCTTATCGTCCAAACATGAACGTTATTAGTGCCTTGATGGAAATTCAGCGTAATCCACGAAACTCTACAGGGAAAAAGGTAGCCCCTGTAAACTGGGAATCGAACTGTTTAGAAGAAGTTTGTGGAGCTTGTTCGATGGTTATCAATGGAAAACCACGTCAAGCTTGTACCGCACTTATTGATAAACTCGAGCAACCCGTTCGCCTTGAACCGATGAGTACGTTCCCGGTTCAGCGGGACTTAATTGTTAATCGTCAACGCATGTTTGATGCGCTAAAACGCGTAAAAGCATGGATTCCGATTGATGGAACACATGACTTGGGACCAGGACCTCGGATGCCTGAAATTGACCGTCAATGGGCTTATGAATTGTCCAAATGTATGACTTGCGGAGTTTGTTTGGAAGCTTGTCCAAATGTAAATGATAAATCACCTTTTATTGGACCTTTCGCCATCTCTCAAGTACGTTTGTTTAATACACATCCAACCGGACAAATGAATGCCGATGAGCGTTTAGAAGGGTTAATGGGTGAAGGTGGAATTACAGATTGTGGTAACTCGCAAAACTGTGTTCAGTCCTGTCCAAAAGGTATTCCTTTAACTACTTCCATTGCCGCTATGAATCGGGCAACAACCATTCATAGTATCAAGAAGTTCTTCCAAAGCTAACAAAAACTCGGCCAATTCCAAAGATAGGGTAACCACCTACGGAATTGGTCTTTTTTTCTTTTCTGCGGGGAAAGCTTATTAAAAAAGCGTATTAAAATGGAGGAATAGGTGTTTTTTCACGGAATTGATCTTAAATATTTATTGAAACAGTACCCTATTTTATATCCCGATGGGAATGTGTCCACGAAAAGAAAAGAACAGCTAAATGACCGGAATCATTTGATCCAAAAATTTGGATTTGAACCGATCCATCTATTGGAATCAAATGACCAGTATTCAATGAAGAAATGTCTGAAAGAGTGTATACATTTTGGCGAGGTGGTATTTGCCTTTAAAAAATTAGACAGTCCAATCTGGCAAATAAGTCTCCATGAAATAGCTGTACCCGTTCTAAATGTACGAACTTGCCATTGTATTTTTACCCGGAAGAGAGAGGTAATGGAGGAAATAGGAAAAATGCTTCCCGATAAACCATTGTTTTTGGTCAAATTCTGAAATTTCCCTTGTCGAATTTTGGATAAATCTAGTATAATTACAAAAAAAGTGTAGTAAAGGAAGGTCCTTCAGATGGCTGAAAGTTACATCAATCCTTTTCTGGATTCTGCCCAGTTAGTAATCGAACAGGTTTGCAACGTGACCCCTTCTAGAGGAGATCTCGCGATCAAAGATATTAAACTGGAAGAGGATCATTTATGGATAAAGATTGGTGTCAATGGCCAATTGGAAGGCGATGTTATTTTTGGTCTACATGAACAGGTGGCTCTAAAAATTATTTCCGCCATGATGGGTGGCTTTACAATTACAGAGATTGACGAAATAGGGAAAAGTGCAATTTCAGAACTTGGCAATATGATCTCTGGAAATGCTAGCGCAATCCTATACAATCAGGGAGTCAATATTGATATAACACCACCAATGCTCCTCGATCCTACAGAAAAGGATTACGGGTTTGGAGAAGGTTACTTTATCCCGTTGGATTTGGGAGAGATCGGACAATTCCATATCCAAGTGGTTAGGATGAAATAAATCACCAAATCAACCTTAGTGAATATAATGTGGGCGTAGGCCCAATCCCGCTTGAGTCCGCACCGCCAACCATGCCCAGTCATACAATATTATGACTGTATCCTTAGCCTTGTTATTGAGCCCATAGCAAGGAGGGGTGGCATATTGAAGGGAAACGATCAGAAAGCGAAACCATTACTCACTAATCGAGAACGAGAAGTGTTCGAGCTATTGGTTCAGGATAAAACCACGAAAGAGATTGCAAAACAGCTATTTATAAGCGAGAAAACAGTACGCAATCACATCAGCAATGTCATGCAAAAGCTTGGGGTAAAAGGCAGAGCTCAAGCCGTTGTAGAACTGCTGAAATGTGGAGAACTACGTTTTCCCGAGTAAGTTTTGATCTTCAATTTGGTTTTTAGAACCGTCGGCCGCGCAGCTTGGTCTCAAACTAAGAGGTTATCCCAATGGGGTATCCTCTTTTTTATTCTTCCTAATACGAATTTTATGCGAAGTTTGAACATGCTATAATAAATGTACTTACAAACTCCATGGAGGTTATTTCATAGTGATAAAAATTAAACTCGTAGTTCCATGTGAGGGTTTTATTGAAGATGCTTTTGAAATGTTTAGTGAATATATGCTTATTGAAGAAAATGATCGACTTGTTGACGAAACGGTTGAGTTTGAAATGGAGGAAGTAGTCGCCCTCGGGGATGAGGTTCGTAAATTAAAGCTGGAAGCGGATGTTTTATTATCGCGAGGAATTACTGCCCAGCTCCTGAAAGAAACCCAGTCCATCCCTGTTGTTGATATTCCGGTGCAAGGAATCGATTTGATTCGCTGTTTGCATGACTGCAAAATTCATTTCGGTAAGAAGAAAGTTGCTGTAATCGGCTCGCTTAACATGATATATGGTGTAGAGGAACTAAGCGATATTGTTGAATTGCCTATTCAGTCATACATTATGAACGATAATGAGGAATCGGAATTATTGGTGGATCGAGCGGTTAAAGACGGCTGTGAGGTCATTTTAAGCGGGGTAAAAACGTGTGGTTATGCTCGTTCAAGAGGACTGGCTAACCTTTTGATCCGCACAGGAAAGGAATCGTTTCGTCAAGCCCTTAGCGAGGCTAAACGATTAGCGCTAGTCAGTCGTAGAGAGCAGGAAAAGGTTAAACGATATCAAACGATTCTGGACCACGCCTACGAAGGGGTTATTGCCATTGACGGGAAAGGGAAAGTGACCGTCTTTAATACGGCAGCACAACAAACGCTGTCCATCTCAGAACCCTCATTAGTAGGAAAATCGGTTTATGATATATTGCCGCAAGGAAAATTGCGCGCGATATTGTTAAATACGGAGGATTATCACGAGCACATCATTACTTACCAGTCGATCCAATTGGCTGTAAAGAAAGTAGCCATTTTTCTAAAAGGAAAAAGAGTAGGAAATATGGTTACCTTTCAAGATGTAACGGGAATACAGGCAATGGAGCGGAAAATCCGAAAAAAAATATACCTGCGGGGACATATTGCGAAACATTCCTTCGATGATATTCTGCATGTTAGTAGTAAAATTCGCGAAACGATCGAAACTGCAAAACGTTATGCTGAAGTGGATGCAAATATACTTATCATTGGTGAAACGGGAACGGGAAAAGAAATATTCGCCCAAAGCATTCATAATCATAGCAGCCGAAAGTATAGACCCTTTGTTGCTATTAATTGCGCTGCATTACCAGAAAATTTACTGGAGAGTGAATTATTCGGTTATGTTGAAGGTGCCTTCACAGGGGCAATGAAAGGTGGAAAACAAGGTTTTTTTGAATTGGCACACGGGGGTACAATCTTCTTGGATGAGATCGGTGAAATCTCTCCTATACTGCAAAGCAGACTTTTGCGTGTTCTGCAGGAAAGGGAGATTATGCGGATTGGTGATGACAAAGTGATCCCGGTTGATGTCCGTGTTCTATCTGCAACAAATAAGGATTTATATCAATTAGTGAAACAAGGTGAATTTCGTGAAGATCTATATTATCGACTAGACGTCCTAAGGTTAACCCTGCCGCCCCTTCGTGAACGTAAGGAGGATATACCTCTATTGGTTGATGCATTTATCCGTGAAAATATAGTGGGACAAGCACAGGTAACAATTACAGATGCTGCCAAAAGAAAATTGACCGAACATAAATGGGAAGGTAATATTCGTCATCTAAAAAATTTCTGTGAACGATTAGCCGTCCTCAGCAATGGCAGACCGATTGATGTGATTGATATTGAGAAATGGATAGGGGGAGATCAGCCAGTAGCAAAAGAAAATGCCCTTCTTGATGGGGATTATTCTGAGCGGGAACGAATTGTACATGTTCTCAGAAAGTCACATTTTAATAAAAGGAAAGCTGCCCATGAACTTGGGATTAGTCGGACGACGTTGTGGAGAAAAATGAAGGAATTAAATATTGAAACAAGTTAACTTTTCTGTGAAACATTTTGATTCGATTGAAACAAAATGTTTCCAATTAAATCTCTTCTTATTTTGAACTAGATAATAATTCCTGTCCAACTTTGCATCTGTGGCTAGGTCATTATTTGAAAAGACGGGTTTTGGCATACTTCTTGCTATAAAAATATCTGAATAGATAAAAAAACAGGTGGTGGTTAGAAGTTGAAATATTTTTCGGTCTTCCTTCCGATGCTTGACTCAGAAAGAAGTGATCGATTTCAGACACAACATCTTGAGTTTCTTAGAAGGTTGAAGAGAGAAGGCAGAATTTATGCTCATGGGCAATTTACCGACGGAGCTGGGGAGTTAGTCATTTATCAGGCAGATTCATATGAACAAGTTGAATCCTGCGTCAGGAGAGACCCATATGTTATAGAACAAGTTAGAGACTATGAAATCCACGAGTGGGAAATGGTCATAGAAAACCAGTAGGGGGAGAAATAGGATGAATAACATTGTAAAGCAAAAATTAATCAATGGTGAACCCTGTTTAGGAGGGTTTGTGGGGATTTATTCTCCAGCTCTTATCGAAATTATGGGGTATGCAGGTTTTGAATTTGTTGTGATTGATGATGAACATGGTGCTTTTAGTTATTCGGAATTGGAAGATATGATTCGCACCGCGGAAAATGTGAACATGGTTCCGATTGTTCGGGTTTCGTATGATCCTTCAAGCATCCAAAAAGCCTTAGACCGAGGGGCGAAGGGGATTCACGTACCCATGGTGAATACAAAGGAAGATGCAGAGATGGTCGTGAAAAAGGCCAAGTTCCCTCCAGTTGGACAAAGAGGGACCGCCTATTCCATTCGCGCTGCTCGATTTGGCAAAGATTCAGGGAAATCCTATTTAGATGCAGCCAACGAGGATGTATTAATCCTTGCTCACATAGAAACGATGGAAGCTGCTGAAAACTTTGAAGCAATCATGGGTGTTCCAGGGATCGATGTGGCTTTCCTTGGTCCAACGGATTTGTCTGTAAGTATGGGCTATACCGTTGAAGGGGCAAAACATCCTGAAGTACAAAGGGTATTAACTGAACTTTACGAAAAGGGGAAAAAAATGGGCGTTCCTGTTGGGACGTTATCTGGGAATACCGAGTCGTCGATTCATGAGTTTAAAAGGGGTGCAACATATGTTGCTGTAGCTGCGACAACCGTGATGTCACAAACCTTTTCCCAGTTGGTTCGAATGACAAAAGAAAATATCTAAATACAAGTTCAATTTGAGAGGAGAGAATGGAGATGGGTGTCAATACTTTAAAGAATTTCGTGGGTGGGGAGTGGGTTGACTCAACATCAGGAAGAGCAGAGCCAGTGCCCAATCCGGCAACAGGTGACATTTTGGCTTATGTACCGTTATCCAGCAGAGAGGATTTGGATCATGCTGTATCAATAGCGAGGGAAACCTTCAAAACGTGGAGCAAAACAGCGGTTCCTCGCCGAGCAAGAATTCTCTTTCGATATCAGCAGTTACTGGTTGAAAATTGGGAAGAGTTAGCTCGCATCGTTACTTTGGAAAATGGAAAAAGCTATGGGGAGGCTTATGGAGAAGTACAGCGCGGAATTGAATGTGTAGAATTTGCAGCTGGTGCGCCAACCCTTATGATGGGCAAACAGCTTCCGGATATCGCAACGAATCTTGAATCCGGGATGTACCGCTATCCGATCGGAGTGGTCGGAGGGATTACTCCTTTTAACTTTCCGATGATGGTGCCTTGTTGGATGTTCCCGCTGGCGATTGCTTGCGGAAATACTTTTGTTTTAAAGCCTTCCGAGCGTACACCACTACTTGCTAATAGACTAGCAGAGCTATTTAAAGAAGCAGGGTTACCTGACGGCGTGCTGAATATTGTCCACGGAGGGAGAGATATTGTAAATGGCTTGCTGGAACATTCGGATGTCAAGGCAATTTCCTTTGTTGGTTCCCAGCCTGTGGCAGAATACGTGTATAAGACGGCAGCCAACCACGGAAAGCGGGTACAAGCTCTAGCTGGCGCTAAAAATCATTCCATTGTCATGCCAGATGCCGATTTGGATTCAGCGGTAAACCAGATTATTAATGCAGCCTTTGGTTCTGCCGGGGAAAGATGTATGGCTGCGTCGGTAATTGTTGCGGTTGGCGAAGTGGCTGAACCTCTCTTAGAAAAATTGGTTAAAGCAGCGGATGAAATTAAAATCGGAAATGGACTTGAGGAAGGGGTATTTCTGGGTCCAGTGATTCGTGAATCGCATAAAGAAAAAACGCTCAAATACATCGAGATTGGCGAAGAAGAAGGGGCGAGCCTTGTTCGTGATGGACGAAAAGATGTAATAGGAAGCGACGGCGGTTATTTTGTTGGACCAACCATTTTCGATAAAGTAAAAACAGACATGAAGATTTGGCAGGATGAGATTTTTGCCCCGGTTTTATCGATCGTACGTGTCGATACGTTGGATGAAGCAATCGAGTTAACCAACCAGTCTGAATTTGCCAACGGAGCTTGTATTTATACAAAGGACGGGGGAAATGTGCGCAAATTCCGGGATGAAATCGATGCAGGAATGTTGGGTGTAAACATAGGTGTGCCTGCCCCAATGGCCTTCTTCCCATTCTCCGGTTGGAAGAACTCCTTCTACGGAGATTTACACGCCAATGGCCCGGATGGAGTTGAGTTTTATACACGTAAAAAGATGATAACGACGCGGTGGTAATATATTCTAGAAGAGGTGCTGACACAGCACCTCTTTTTATGCCCCGATGATGACCATTTTCACAAGTTCTGAGTAGGATTTTGGTCATCATGACCATGATGATGACCATTTTCACAAGTTATGAGCGCGGTTTTGGTCATCATAACCCCGATGATGTGTACGTGCGTGCTCCTCTAATAAGTCCAATTTTGATCAAATAACGGAACTCTGACCGCCTCCCCAAGCCATCACCCTCCCCAGAACCTAAAAATCACAAATCTGACCCTTATGTGCTATAATGGGGTGTAATTTTTTTAGGAAAGGTTGGAACTCATCAAGTGTCTGGATCATCATTTCTTAAAGGGGCCTTGATTCTTAGTGCGGCTGCCTTCATATCCAAGCTGTTGGGGGTTTTTTATGTTATACCGCTCAAACATCTTGCCGGGGACGAAGGACTTGCTCTGTATCAGGCTGTTTTCCCAATTTATAATACATTACTGATTTTGTCTGTATCAGGGATCCCAATTGCTCTATCAAAATTGATTTCGGAAAAAGTATCCACAGGTCAGCTTGGCGAGGTCGCTCCAATTACAAAATCAGCAATCAGAAGTATGATTGTTGTGGCCCTTGTGGGATTTGTTGCATTGTTTACAGGTTCAAAAACGATTGCTTTTTGGATCGGGGATTTAAGAACGACTTTGTCGATTCAGGCGATAGCCTATGCGATGCTGCTCGTTCCTTTTGTCGCTGTTCTCAGGGGATATTTTTACGGGTTTCAGTTAATGCAGTTATCCGCTGTTTCGCAAGTGATTGAACAATTTGCCAGAGTGTTCACGATGATCTTCCTCGTGTATTGGTTCCTAAAAGCAGAGGAAACAATGGAGGTTGTTGCCAGTGGGGCTGCTTTCAGCAGTGTGGCGGGTGTTTCGGTGGCTTTTGCGATCCTGATCGTTGGTTATCTTCGTCATCGAACAAAAGGACAGGCACGAACACAAAAAAACAGCGGATACTTGAAGAAGATCCTTGCAATTGCCATTCCCGTTAGTTTGAGTACGCTGATGATCCCAGTTCTGGGAATGGTGGATTCGTTAACAATCATTAATATGTTGAAGACATCTGGTGAAATGGCTTCCCAGGCAACCAAGGAATTTGGCGTCTATAGCCGTGGGGTGCCAATTGTACAATTTGCCGCCTTCTATGCGACAGGTTTATCTGTAGCAGTGGTTCCCGCCTTATCCTCAGCGCGCACAAACGCCGAAAAGGATACCCAAATCCGAAATACGCTGAAAATCTCCCTGCTCATCGGGATTCCGGCTAGTTTGGGAATGATGATGATTGCCCAGCCATTGAATGTGTTATTTTACGGGGATGGACAAGGTAGCAATGCGCTTGCGGTGTTGGCTGTTTCAACTTTATTTTTGTCGCTTGCCGTCAGTGCATCCGGGATTTTGCAAGGTTTGGGAAAAGCAGGTTGGCCGGCGATTTTTTTAGCAGTGGGGATCGTAGTCAAAGTGGTATTCAATCTATGGCTAACGCCTTTATATGGAATCTTGGGAGCAGCTTATTCAACGGTCATTACGTATGCTCTAATTGCCCTATTAAGCTTATGGGCTATTCGGTATTTTTATACAAGTCATCGTTTGCTTACTGGTAAAGAAGTCATTAGGTGGGTTCTACCATCTGTGTTAATGGGGGGAGTACTGATGCTGTGTTATTACGGAAATTTAACACCATCTTCCCCTCTTACAAGGGGAGCTGCCCTGTACTCGTTAAGCATAACGATTGCCATCGGGATCATCAGTTATGCGATTGGCCTCATACTCTTTCAGGTCATCACCATGAAAGATTTCCAACAGATCCTTCGGCGATTCAAGAAAAGACGCTGAAAAGGGTAGAGTTTTTTTTCTACCTGAATAGGATATAGCAGCATATAAAAAGAGAGATGAGACAACTTGAAAAATGGTATAGGTGTTATAGATTCTGGAGTAGGCGGATTAACCGTTGCGAAAGAAATTATGCGGCAACTGCCTATGGAATCTATTTATTATTTCGGTGATACAGCCCGTTGTCCTTATGGCCCCCGGCCAAAAGAACAAGTGAGGGCTTATACCCTGCAAATGGTCCGTTTTTTGGATCAATTTCATCTGAAAGCACTTGTTATTGCATGTAATACAGCAACAGCGGTCGTTTTGGAGGAAATTGAACAGGAATTTCCGATTCCAGTGATCGGCGTGATTGATCCAGGTGCAAGAGCGGCATTAAAAGAAACAAAGACGGGGAAGATTGGGGTCATTGGGACTGTCGGTACGATTCACAGTGGAGCTTACGAGAAAGCCTTAAAGCGATTAAACCCCAAGGCGGAAGTCTACAGTCTTTCCTGTCCCAAGCTTGTTCCATTGGTAGAATCCGGGATTCATGATAAGGAGCATGCCCTTCGAATCGTTCAGGAGTCCTTAAATCCTTTGCGGGATTTACCTATTGATACACTCATCCTAGGGTGTACCCATTATCCCTTTTTAACAGACATTATTGGAAAGGTGATGGGAGATCGAGTTAAATTGATTAGTTCAGCAGAAGAAACTGCGCTTGAATTAAGCACTGTACTTTACTATCAAGGGCTGCTTAGGGAAAAAGAAGGAAGTGAACAACCGAAGCATAAACTTTTTGTCAGCGGGGATTCCACCGTGATGGAAGAAATGGCCTCCACTTTCATTACTGACAGCTATCGAATTTTTCAAGCGGATCTTGAAAACTAGCTAAAAAGAAAAGTTGTACATTTTTTGGGACAAAAAGTTAGTATAAAACTCCTCAAGGCTCGTATACATAGTATTACAAAACACCTTGAGGAGGGAAACTTATGTCTCGGAAATATGTAGCAATGTCTACAGCGTTATCTACTGTCATTCTTTTATCTGGTTGCGGTCTGTTTGGTCCGGAAGAAGCATCAAGCCCGCAGCAGATCGATCCGCCACAAATGTCACAGAGCAAACCTTTGGGCCCAAGCAAAGAAGTAACGATTGAAGTGACACCTGAAGAAGGGGCAGAAAAGGAAATGGTAGCTGTGGAACAAAGTGTTACAAGGCCGGTTTATGCTATAGACCCTGATGGGTATGTTGTTCCGCTTTCCTTAAGTCTACCGAAATCAAAAGAACCTGCAACGCAAATGCTGTCCTATATGGTGAAAGGCGGCCCTGTTGAGTCTATGCTTCCTGAAGGGTTCAGCGCTGTATTCCCAGAAGGAACAAAAATCCTTGGAATGACCATTAAAGAAGGTGTAGCTACCGTTGACTTCTCCCCTGAATTTGGCAAATATGATCCAAAGGAAGAACGGAAAATCGTTGATGCTCTGACCTTTGCTTTAACCAGCTTTAACACGATCAAGGAGGTTAATGTGTGGATCAACGGTTACCCTCAGGATGTTATGCCGGTTAATGGTACTCCCATCACCTCACTATCACGGGAAAATGGAATCAATCTGGAATTGACGAATAATGTAACGATGGGTGAAACCACACCGGTCACTTTATACTTCCAGGGTGAAAGCGCAGATAGTACAAACTATTATGTGCCTGTCACACGGCTCATTCCACGTTCTGAAAACCCTGCTCTGGCAACAGTGGAAGAGTTGATCAAGGGGCCAAAACAAGGCACAAACCTTTTCCCGGTCATGCTTCCGACGACCAAGATCCTTGGGGTGCAAGTCGAAAATGGGGTAGCAGTTGTCAACTTTGATGATAAGCTTTTAAGCTTTAACGACGGCAAGGCTAATCCGGCTGCACTGGAATCCGTTTTGTTATCCTTAACTGAAAATACGGGAGCTGGTAAGGTTCAATTTATGGTCAATGGGAAAGCCAATGTTACGACGGGTGATAAGGACTTCAGCAAGCCAGTATCTCGCCCGGACTATGTCAATCCAAGCAAGCTCTAAGAAGTGAGAGGTGAAAACACCTCTTTTTCTTTTTCCAATGTTTAGCTGTAGCCATGTGGTAAATAATGTTATAATAAGCCAGTATTTAGTTGGGAGGGATGGTTGATGAGACCAGATCAACGGCGTAGCGATGAATTAAGACCCATAAAAATAACAAAAGATTACATAAAACACGCGGAAGGTTCCGTACTTATTGAGATTGGTGATACAAAGGTCATCTGTACGGCTTCGATTGAGGACAAAGTTCCCCCTTTTATGCGCGGTCAAGGGAAAGGTTGGATTACAGCAGAATATTCCATGCTGCCAAGAGCTACGGAAACGAGAAACATTAGGGAATCGAGCAAGGGGAAATTAAGCGGCAGAACCATGGAAATTCAGCGGTTGATTGGCCGTGCCTTGCGTTCCGTGGTTGATCTCCAGAGATTAGGAGAAAAAACGGTATGGCTGGATTGCGATGTTATACAGGCTGATGGAGGAACAAGAACGGCCTCCATCACAGGAGCGTTCGTTGCCATGGTTGATGCTTTAGGGAAACTAAAGGAAAAGAATGGCTGGGAAAAGCTCCCTATTGTAGATTTCCTCGCCGCTACAAGTGTGGGAATCGTGAATGATGAGCTGGTGTTGGATTTAGCCTATATAGAGGATTCGAGTGCTGAAGTGGATATGAATATTGTAATGACAGGAAAAGGGCAGTTTGTCGAGGTGCAAGGAACGGGTGAGGAATCTCCGTTTTCCAGTGAACAGCTGGGAGGATTGCTGGAGCTAGGGAAAAAAGGGATTGATGAGCTGGTCGCAAAACAAAAAGAAGTCTTATCTGATTGGGTGCCATTGATCGGAGGAGACGCTTAAGCATGGCTAGACAATTGGTATTGGCAACAAGAAATCGCGGGAAAATAGAGGAAATGAAGCAAATGCTTCAAGGATTTGAAATTGAGGTGCTTGGCCTTGACCATTTCCCAGGTTGCCCGGAGGTCGTCGAAGACGGACAGACCTTTGTCGATAATGCAAAGAAAAAGGCGGAAACGATCTCCCGATTTTTACAACTGCCTGCGCTTGCAGATGACTCGGGGCTAGAGGTGGAAGCTTTAGGTGGAAAGCCCGGTGTGTATTCAGCACGTTTTGCCGGTTCGGATGCCTCAGATGGGGAAAATAATCAAAAGCTAATCAACTCCTTGCAGGATATACCAGATGGTGAACGTTTTGCGTCTTTTCGTTGTGTCCTTGCTTTGGCTATCCCAGGCAAGGACACCTGGACTTGTGAAGGAACTTGTAAGGGACAGATTTTGCGGAGCCCGATTGGCAATTATGGTTTTGGCTATGACCCGTTGTTTTTTCTACCTGAGTTTGGAAAAACAATGGCACAGTTAACGAAAGAAGAAAAAAATCAAATCAGTCATCGTGGCCAGGCCATGCGACAATTTCTTGCAAGGATCGAAAAGGGGTTGTAAAGACAGGGGAAAGAAGGGTGAAACCTTCTTTTTTCCTTTTGTTTCCCCCAGATGAAGGAGTACATATGAAAATTGTTAAAAAGGGAAACGTTTTGTTCTTCCCGAATCTTGCCCTGAGACATTTAGAGTTGGCTTATGAAGCAAGGGACAGAGGACGATATCAGGAGGCACAAAACCATTTTGAGAAGGTTTTACAACATGATCCAGACCATTATCCAGCGATGATTGGATTAAACATGGCTTATTACGAACAGGGAATGTATCGCGAAGCCGCGGAACTGGCAGAACAATTACTTGTTTCTGGGGTTGGTGATATATCAGAGATTCTCCATTTTTTTATTGCCTCGTCGCTTCAGTTAGAGGAATATGAAAAAGTGTGTGAAGTCCTTACGAGTGTGTTGAAAAACTTCCCACTGCCGCCGGAAAAGGTGATGGAATTCGAAGATATACTTGAAACCTGTTTAGTCATGGGAGAAAATCGTCCGGAAATCGTTGAGGAGAATGATTTTCTGCGAAACACTGTCGAAGAGAAGCTAGAGGAAGATCCGAAGTACTTGGAGAGATTACTAGACCAGCTGAATGACACGGAATTTGATCAACAATTACAGTCGATCGAGCAGCTGCAGTATATTAACCAGGAAGTAGTTATCCAAGCTTTTAAGAAATTCTTGATTCATCCAGACTATGATCCGATCCTAAAAACCTTTGTGTTAAAAGCGCTAAGGAGATTCAACCTGACAGAAAAAGTGGAAGTCGTAAAGTTTAACAAGCGATTTCTGCTCGATGTTTCTGAGATTCAAGTCTTGGATGACGAATCAACAGGCCAGAGCGAAGTGTTGGATTGTTTGTATGAAACATCGTACCACCAGGATCCAGTGTTGGTTTCATTTGCTGAACAGCTTTGGAAAGATTATTTGTATGCTTCTTTTCCAATGCTGCCAAATATTAAAAAGCCAAATAGTTGGGCGGCTGCGCTGCATCTAGCTGCAGGCGAATTATTAAGCCAATCCTTTTCCAAACGCCAAATCGCAGAACTCTATAAAATCACACCCATGACCTTGAACAAAAAATATAGTCAACTAAATGAAATTATTCACCAACATTTACCGAAAAACTGACGAAAGACGAGCGGTTGATATCCACTTGGTTTATGATATATAATAAAGTGGTTATAATTTGAAATATACCCATGGAATCCTTTCCATGAATAATTCGGTGCTTACGATTGAGACGGAATCTGTACCTTATTTAGGAGGAGAAAGAATAAAATGAAAGCGAATTGGGAAAAACTTGAAAATAACACAGGGATTCTTACCATTGAGGTGGAACCTGAGCAAGTAAATGAAGCAATTGATATGGCTTTTAAGAAGGCAGTTAAGAAGGTTAATATTCCTGGTTTCCGCAAAGGGAAAGTACCACGCAAAATCTTTGAAGCTCGTTTCGGAGTGGAATCCTTGTTCCAAGATGCGTTCGATATGATGTTCCCGGTTGTCTATGGACAAGCTGTCCAAGAAACTGGAATTGACCCAGTGGACCGTCCGGAAGTAGATGTTGAACAAATTGGAAAAGATCAAAACTGGGTAATCAAAGCGACTGTGACAGTGAAACCAGAAGTTGTCTTGGGAGACTACAAAGGAATCGAAATTGAACCAAAAGATTTTACTGTAACTGAAGAAGACATTGAAAATGAATTGAAGAGTATGCAGGAACGTAGTGCAGAACTAAATGTTGTTGAAGACGGAACGGTAGAAAACGGCGATTATGCAATCATTGATTTCGAAGGATTCGTTGATGGGGAAGCTTTCGAAGGCGGAGCAGGCGAAAACTACAACCTTGAAATTGGCTCCAATACCTTTATCCCAGGATTTGAAGATCAAGTGATTGGCATGAAGAAAGATGAAGAGAAAGACATCGTTGTAACCTTCCCAGAAAACTATCATGCTGAGAACCTGGCTGGCAAAGAAGCTACCTTTAAGGTGAAAGTAAACGAAATTAAACGCAAAAACCTACCTGAGCTGGACGATGAATTCGCAAAGGATGTCAGCGAATTTGAAACTTTGGAAGAATTGAAAGTTGATATTAAGAATAAGCTAGAGAAGAAGGCTGAAGAAGACAAAGAAAATTATCAAAGGCAAGCAGTTATTGAGAAGGTGGCATCTAACGCTACCATCGATATTCCGGAAATTATGATTGAACATGAAGTAGATCATATGATGAAAGATTTCGAACAGCGCCTGCTTTCCCAAGGAATCAATCTTGACCTCTACTATCAGTTCTCAGGTTTAGATGAAGAACAGCTAAGAGGGCAGATGAAGGAAGATGCGTCTGCACGTGTTCGCAATTCCTTGACCCTTGAAGCGATTTCCAAGGCTGAAAAGGTAGAAGTAACGGAAGAAGAAGTTGAAGAAGAAATTAACAGCCTCGCAGAAATGTATCGCCGTTCTGCAGAGGAAATCCGTCAAATCTTCACAGCTCAAGGTCAATTGGAAGGCTTAAAAAATGATATTCGTATCCGCAAAACCATTGATCTTCTTGTTGAAAGTAGCAAAGCTGTAGCTTAATGATCAAGAAATTATGAAAAAACAAGGCACGAGCTGTAATCGTGCCTTGTTTTTCCAAAGATGATATAATGGCTGAAAGGGGGAATACGTCAAGATGCCTTTGATTCCTATGGTTATTGAAACCACCAATCGTGGTGAACGGGCCTACGATATTTATTCGCGTCTTCTAAAAGACCGGATCATCTTTTTAGGCAGTGAAATTGACGATGATATAGCTAATGCTGTGGTCGCTCAGTTGTTGTTTCTAGCTGCGGAGGACCCTGATAAGGATATCCATTTGTATATTAATTCTCCTGGCGGCTCTGTTACTGCCGGCATGGCGATCTATGACACCATGCAGTTTATTAAGCCGGATGTTTCTACGATCTGTATTGGCCTTGCTGCAAGTATGGCAGCAGTGTTACTTGCCTCCGGGGCCAAAGGTAAAAGGTATTCCCTTCCAAACAGCGAAGTCATGATTCACCAGCCGCTTGGTGGTGTAAGAGGGCAAGCTAGTGATATAAAAATTCATGCCGAATGGATTTTAAAAACGAAAAAACAACTAAATGAAATTTTAGCTGAAAAAACCGGCCAACCCTTGCAAAGGATAGAAAGGGATACGGATCGGGACCATTTTATGGGTGCACTAGAGGCCAAAGAATACGGGTTAATCGATGAGGTCATCACCCGTAAAGATCAAGCCTAAGGGGTGATTTCATGTTTAAATTTAACGATGAAAAAGGTCAATTGAAGTGTTCATTTTGTGGGAAATCACAGGATCAAGTGAGAAAGCTTGTTGCTGGTCCCGGCGTTTACATTTGTGATGAATGTATTGAACTATGCACAGAAATTGTAGAAGAAGAATTGGGAACAGAGGATGAGGTAGATCTGAAGGAGATCCCGAAACCTTATGAAATCCGCCAATTCCTCGATGATTATGTGATTGGTCAGGAGCAAGCAAAGAAGTCCTTAGCAGTTGCTGTTTATAATCATTATAAGCGGATTAATACAGGGGCTAAAATCGATGATGTGGAACTGCAGAAGAGTAATATCCTTATGCTTGGTCCTACAGGAAGCGGTAAGACGTTATTAGCTCAAACCTTGGCTAGGATTTTGAACGTTCCATTTGCTATTGCCGATGCGACTTCATTAACAGAGGCCGGATATGTCGGTGAAGATGTGGAAAACATCCTGTTAAAACTCATCCAGGCAGCAGACTATGATGTGGAAAAAGCAGAAAGAGGGATTATTTATATCGATGAGATCGATAAGGTAGCCCGTAAATCTGAGAACCCTTCAATTACCCGCGACGTGTCTGGGGAGGGTGTTCAGCAAGCGCTATTGAAAATTCTTGAAGGAACCGTTGCAAGTGTCCCACCACAAGGGGGACGGAAGCACCCACATCAAGAATTTATTCAAATTGACACCTCAAATATTCTATTTATTTGTGGAGGGGCCTTCGACGGGATTGAGCAAATCATTAAACGTCGAATCGGTAAAAAAGTCATTGGATTTGGCTCGGAGGGCGCTGATGGCAAGCGCGATTTAAAGCCTGGAGAATATCTTAAGATGGCGTTGCCAGAAGATCTCTTGAAATTCGGTTTAATCCCTGAATTTGTTGGACGTTTGCCAGTGATGTCAATGTTAGAGCCACTTGATGAAGAAGCTCTCATCCTTATTCTAACGAAGCCTAAGAATGCTCTAATTAAACAGTATCAGAAGCTTCTTGAAATGGATGACGTCGAATTGGAGTTTACCGAAGGCGCCCTTAAACAAATTGCTAAGGAAGCGATTAAGCGTAATACAGGAGCTCGTGGACTGCGCTCCATTATTGAAGGGATCATGCTGGATATCATGTATGACCTTCCATCCCAAGAGAATATTGTTAAATGCGTGATCACAGAGGAAACTGTTCGGGATAAGAGTGAACCCGAAATGTATACCGAAAAGGGATTAATAGAAAAACCAAAGGAAAGTGCTTAATAGCCATAAAGAGCTTTTGACCAACTGGTCAAGGCTCTTTTTTTACTGTTAAGTTTAGCTAAGCGCGCTAAAGGCAATACTACACCATATATAAGACTATCTTTCCCTTGCCTTTTTAACGGTCAAGCAGGAATTGAGATAGTCATTTAACGGGAGGGATTGCATTGAATTGGTCAATGATACTTATGGTTGTTCAGGTATTCTTCGCAGTGATTATTGGGGTGTACTTCTGGAACTTGCTTAAGAATCAAAGAACCAGTAAAACAGCTGTGGATCGTGAATCACGAAAAGAAATGGAGGCATTGCGAAAACTGCGGGCTGTTTCACTTACAGAGCCGATTGCAGAAAAAACAAGACCTTCCACTCTACAGGATATTATTGGTCAGACAGATGGAATAAAGGCTTTAAAGGCTGCTCTTTGCGGTCCGAATCCACAGCATGTCATTATTTATGGGCCTCCAGGTGTAGGAAAAACCGCTGCAGCGCGCGTCGTCTTAGAAGAAGCTAAAAAGAATGAGCACTCGCCTTTTAATGCGGGTTCCAAGTTTATCGAGCTGGATGCGACAACTGCAAGATTTGATGAACGCGGGATTGCTGATCCATTGATTGGATCAGTACATGATCCGATTTATCAAGGGGCCGGTGCGATGGGACAGGCCGGGATCCCCCAACCGAAACCAGGAGCAGTAACTAAGGCTCATGGAGGGATGTTATTTATAGATGAAATTGGTGAATTACATCCGATTCAAATGAACAAACTTTTAAAGGTGCTTGAGGATAGGAAGGTTTTCTTGGAAAGTGCATATTATAGTGAAGAGAATCCTGCAATTCCAAGTCACATCCATGATATCTTTCAAAATGGCCTGCCTGCGGATTTTCGTCTGGTGGGAGCAACAACCCGTACTCCAGAGGAAATACCACCAGCTATCCGTTCACGGTGTCTGGAAGTATTCTTCCGTCCTTTACTCTCTAATGAAATCAAGGTTATTGCGAAAAACGCCATCCAAAAAATTAATTTCGAAGTGGAACCAGCGGCGGTTGATGTGATTGCGAAATATGCCACAAACGGCCGAGAAGCAGTAAACACAGTACAAATCTCTGCAGGGCTGGCTATCTCCGAACATCGCAAGAAAATTTTAGCATCTGATGTGGAATGGGTTGTACATAGCAGTCAGAAGTCTCCGCGCCCAGAAAGGAAAGTTCATGAGCGTCCACAAATTGGATTGGTTAATGGCTTGGCAGTCTATGGACCAAATATGGGAATTCTCTTGGAGATTGAAGTAACAGCGCGTAAGGCAGAAGTTCAAGGCCAAGGAAAAGTAAATATTACCGGAGTAGTGGAAGAAGAACAGATGGGTGGAAGCCAAAGATCAATTCGACGTAAATCCATGGCTAAAGGATCTGTAGAAAATGTATTGACAGTGTTAACTGCACAAGGGATGAAAATTGCTGATTATGATTTGCATATTAACTTTCCGGGAGGAACACCAATCGATGGTCCTTCTGCGGGAATAACAATGGCTACGGCCGTTTATTCGGCAATTCATAAAATTCCTGTTGATAACCTTGTCGCCATGACTGGTGAAGTAAGTATTCATGGACGAGTGAAACCGATCGGCGGGGTTGTTGCAAAAGTTGAAGCTGCTAAGCAGGCTGGATGTAAAAAGGTAATTATTCCAAGAGAAAATTGGCAGGCTATTTTTGACACGATGGACGATATTCAGGTGATTCCAGTCGATCAAGTGGATGAAGTATTTGAACTTGCGTTAATTGAGAAGGACGCTGAAAAGGATTCTCTGATCTTACCTGCTGCCACGGATGTTCTATCGGCATCCCCTTCAGTCAGTATGTAAACTGTTAATATTAGACAACAGGAAATAGTTAAGATACAATAATGTCCAAAGAGAGCCGTGGAGGTGTCAGGATGGGAACAACAGAGAGAGAAAGAGATATACCATTGCTCCCGCTTAGGGGGTTGCTTGTTTTCCCTAGTATGGTTCTTCACTTAGATGTTGGTCGGGAGAAATCGGTTAAAGCCCTGGAAAAGTCCATGGTCGATGATAATTTGATCCTGCTTGCAACACAAGAAGAAGTTCAATTGGAAGAACCAACGAAAGACCAGATTTATCAAGTGGGAACAGTTTCACGCATTAAGCAGATGCTGAAGTTGCCAAATGGAACGATCCGTGTACTGGTTGAGGGATTAAAACGTGCAAAAATTAATCGGTTTGTCAATGAAGATGAGCTTTTTGAAGTACATATTACGATGTTGGAAGATATCATCGATGATATTTCCGAAATCGAGGCTCTAAAACGTACTATCCTCAATTCCTTTGAACAATATATTAAGCTTTCAAAAAAAATCACGCCAGAAACCCTAGCTTCTGTCTCAGATATTGAAGAGCCTGGGCGTCTTGCTGATGTCATCACCTCACATTTAACCCTAAAGATGAAGGATAAACAGGAAATCCTGGAACAGACAAATGTGAAGGATCGGCTAGAAACCTTGCTGCAAATATTAAACAATGAACGAGAGGTTCTGGAGCTTGAACGAAAGATTGGCCAGCGGGTCAAAAAGCAAATGGAAAAAACGCAAAAGGAATACTATTTGCGTGAACAAATGAAGGCGATACAAAAAGAGCTTGGTGATAAAGAGGGACGTGCAGGTGAAATTGAAGAACTGCGGAAGCAGTTGGCGGAATTAACAGCACCAGATAGAGTGAAAGAAAAAATTGAAAAAGAAATTGAGCGTTTGGAAAAAATGCCCACAACCTCTGCTGAAGGTAATGTTGTCCGTACTTATATAGATTGGTTAATGGCCTTGCCTTGGACCAAAAGAACTGAGGATAATCTAGACATTAAAAACGCCGAAAAAGTTCTGGATGAGGACCATTATGGCTTAGATAAAGCAAAAGAACGGGTTTTGGAGTACCTGGCCGTACAAAAATTAGTGGAAAGGTTAAAAGGACCCATACTCTGCTTAGTAGGGCCGCCAGGAGTTGGAAAGACCTCTCTTGCACGCTCGGTGGCAAGGGCTTTGGGGCGTGAATTTGTTCGGATTTCGCTTGGCGGTGTACGCGATGAAGCAGAAATTCGCGGGCATCGTCGGACCTATGTAGGAGCTATGCCTGGTCGAGTGATTCAAGGAATGAAAACAGCTGGGACTGTCAATCCGGTTTTCCTTCTTGATGAGATTGACAAGATGGCCAATGATTTCCGCGGAGACCCAGCAGCTGCCCTTTTGGAAGTATTGGATCCAAATCAAAATGATACCTTTAGCGATCACTATATTGAAGAACCCTATAATTTGTCTTCCGTAATGTTCATAACCACAGCTAATGCCATGCATAATATTCCACGTCCATTGCTTGATCGCATGGAAATGTTGTACATTCCTGGATACACGGAAATTGAGAAGCTAAAAATAGCGGAAAAATATCTTCTTCCAAAGCAGATGGAGGATCATGGGTTATCGAAGGATCAACTAGAGGTTGATGAAGCGGCTTTGCTAGAGGTTGTTCGTTTATATACTAGGGAAGCAGGAGTCAGAAATTTAAACAGAATGATGGAGACCATCTGCCGGAAGGCGGCCAAAATTATTGTTGGGGGAGAAAAGAAGAAAGTCACTGTTACCCCTGAAACCTTAGAAGAATTAATGGGCAAACCTAAATTCCGCTATGGTCTGGCAGAAACGGAGGATCAGGTAGGAGCCGCCACTGGACTGGCCTGGACGGAGACAGGGGGCGATACGCTGACGATTGAAGTTGCCGTCCTCCCGGGGAAAGGCAAATTGACTTTAACCGGTCAATTGGGAGATGTGATGAAGGAATCGGCGCAGGCTGCCTTTAGTTATATCCGCTCCAAGGCGAAAGAATGGGATATCGATGAAGAATTTCATGAGAAAAACGATATTCATATCCATGTGCCGGAAGGGGCAATTCCGAAGGACGGCCCTTCTGCTGGGATCACTATGGCAACAGCCCTAATATCTGCATTAACGGGATATCCAGTATCACGAGAGGTCGGTATGACAGGTGAAATTACTTTGCGGGGTCGGGTTCTTCCAATTGGAGGGCTTAAAGAAAAGTCTTTGGCAGCTCATCGTGCTGGACTGAAGACCATTATTATTCCAAAGGACAATGAGAAAGATATTGATGAAATTCCGGAAACGGTTCGGGAGGACTTAACTTTCATCCCTGTGGAGCATTTGGATCAAGTGCTGGAAGTGGCCTTGGTAAAAAGGAAGGTTTCCTTATGAAAGTAGTTTCCGCAGACATTGTTGTAAGCGCAGTAAGTAGCAAACAATATCCAGAAGATGCCCTGCCAGAAATTGCTCTGGCTGGGCGTTCTAATGTAGGAAAGTCTTCATTCATCAATACATTATTAAATCGGAAAAATTTGGCACGTACTTCCTCCAAACCCGGAAAGACACAGACGCTGAATTTTTTCAAGATCAACGAGCAGCTCTATTTTGTAGACGTTCCTGGCTATGGCTTTGCGAAAGTTTCGAAGTCCGAGAAGGAAAAATGGGGGCGGATGATTGAAGAATATTTTACGGGCCGTGAAGAATTAAAGGCAGTCGTTCAAATTGTAGATTTGCGCCATCCACCAACCCGCGATGATATTGCCATGTACGAATTTTTAAAGCACCATCAGATTCCTGCCATTATTGTTGCAACTAAAGCAGACAAAATATCTAAAAATCAGTGGCAAAAGCACTTAAAGGTGACGAAAGAGACCTTGAAATTAGAAAGGTCGGACAGTTTAATTCTGTTTTCCTCTGAAACAGGGCTTGGAAAAGACGAAGCGTGGAAAGAGATTTTTGCGCGGATAAAATAGTGCGAATCAGGGGATGACTGCCTGAGCATAAGAACTTATCACGTGCTTTCTGGATGGGATTTGTTCTGGGTCGGACTGAGGAGACCTTATTTTGGTAAAATCCCCCTTTTCACCATGATTGGAGGACTCAGAGGACCTTATTTGCTTTAAATTCTTGGATATTTGTTGCTTAACAACGGAATAGCGGCCTTTGGGTCCGAATGCCCCGCGAATTGGGACATTTGGTCAGAATTAGTGGCTATACGGTCCGCTTTATGATCAGACTAAGAAGATCTTTTTTGTACGAAAGGGGTCAGTCCCCTTTCGCATCCTCCTTAAAGTACAAACCTCTCAATCACGTACCGTACTCCATCTTCATTATTGCTTTTCGTCACAAAATCCGCGGCTTCCTTCAAGGCGGACACCGCATTTCCCATCGCTACACCCAAACCAGCCACCTCAATCATTTCTCGGTCATTCCAACTATCTCCAATCGCAATGACCTGCTCAAGGCTGCAGCCAAAATAATTAGCTAAAAACTTAACAGCATGACCTTTTGTCGCTTCCTTGTGGACAATCTCCAAGAAATGTGGTTTAGATTTGGTAATATGCACTCGGTCACCAACCAATCCCCATAACTCCCGTGCTACCAAGTCTAGCTTTTTCGGCTCATCAATAAAAACAAGTTTGGTGTGAGATTTCGCAGCGAGGGCAGCAAGGTCTGGTTCAATCTGGTAGGGAACTCGGGATAGCTTGGCATAGTCAATGAGCCATTGATTTTCTTCTGGGCTAACCAACACATCATTATAATACCCTTGTAAATGAATCCCATGTTTCACGGCATATTCAAATAAAAAGGCGCCAACTTCTGCCGCGATATTTCTCTCATAAAGAACTTCCTCATCCAATAAGTTTTTGACCAATGAACCCTGATAGGTGATAAGTGGGACATTCAGTTCAATTCGCTTGGCTATCTGCTTAGCGGATGCAAACATCCGCCCTGTGGCTAAAGTTACAATAACTCCTCTGTCTACAGCGGCCCGGAGGGCTTCTATTGTTCCTGGAGTGACCTCAGCATCGTCGTTTAATAGCGTATCATCCACATCAATCGTAATCATTTTGTATTCCATTCGTCACACCTACCTATTCACCAAATTTGTTCTTTTTTTCAAGGATATTTGATCAGGTTTTAGTTCTGATAAAATCATTCCAACGAAAATCAGCAGACATCCGCTAATCGCTTTTGTACTCAGTATTTCATCTGTCCAAATAAAAGCGGTTAAAGCGGCGAAAACAGGCTCCATGGCAAAAATCAAAGCAACCCTTGTTGGTGTGGTGAACCGTTGGCAGATGGTCTGCGCTAAAAAGGCAAAGGCTGTTGCCGGTCCTGCTGTAATCAACAAGGCCCACAATACGTCAGGAGTGAATATCGTGGAAGACTGCCAGGAGTGACGCCAATCTTCAAATAGAAACGAAGAGATAATGCTTAAGGCGGATACGGTAGCAATTTGAATAAGAGCCAATGCCATGGATGGGAAATTCGGCGCATATTTTCCTGTTAAAATAATTTGTCCAGCAAAAGAGATCGCGCAAAAAAAGACAAACACATCTCCTCGATTTAAATGAAATGAATCACCCAAGGTAAGCAAATAAAGCCCAATGGTCGCTGCCACCACGCCCAAAACGGCGGGCCATTTTGGCCTTTGTGCTAGAACAATTAAGGCAAAGATCGGAACTAAAACAACAGAAAGGCCAGTAATAAAACCTGCTTTCGAGGAGGTTGTATATAATAGGCCTACCGTTTGAAAGGCATATCCTCCATATAGCCAAAACCCAAGAATAATACCAGCAAAAACCATCTTTCTAGATAGTTGTTTTAACTGCTGTGGGTATAAAAAGAGCAGAAGAAACAATAAAAAAAATGCCGCAAGAAAAAAACGTATCCCGTTAAAAGTGTGCGGCGGCAGCACAGAGATTGCATTTTGTACAATGACAAAAGTGGTCCCCCAAACAAAGGCCACCAGTAACAAACTTAAATCAGCAAGCCAAGACTTTTGCAATGATCATTCCCCCCATTTTTTCTATTCATTATACAGCAGCAGGAAGAAAAGAAGAATGCCTCAAGAGAGAGGGAAGAAAAAGGAGTGGAAGAATTCCGCCCCTTTCATACTCCATTGCCTTTAGCCTGTTCTTTGATAATCCCTGTGCTTCATTGAAGAGTCTGAACGACTGAAAAATGCTCCACCAATAAGGAAGGCCCCGCTCACATAAAAAATCGATACTAAGCCTGCCCACGCACCAAGTACCCCAAAAAATACAGGGGCAATAAACTGAGAAAGACAGTTAGAGGCCATACGAAGCCCAAGAACCTCTCCTGTACGAGTTTCAGGGGAAGCATTATAAGCGGTAGTCATCGAAAGCGGTTGACCACAGCCCAGCCCCAATCCTAACAGCGCGCTTAGAACACCGAGTAAATATAGATGGCTTGTCACCGGCAAAATTAAAAATGCAACTCCTGCAAGAAGAATGGATGTTAACAATATTCGACTGCGGCCAAACAAATCAACCAATTGTCCCAGGTAAAAACGAATAGCCATCATGGAAATACCTTGTATCGCAATAATCCAGCCAATGGCTGAAGTAGAAATATCTATTTGGCTTGCGTACAAAGGAAAATAAGCCATAAATATATCTTTGGAATAAAGCACCAATGCACTAGATATTAAGGCACTGCGTATTGCTGGTAGCTTTAAAAGGGTTAGCGGGCTGGAATCAGATTGCCTGATGGACACCTCTTTAGGTCGAGGAAGGTTAGGAATCCTGAAAGCAAGAATAAATGGGATTACCCCCAAAAATATGGAAGCAAAAAATACAAACGAATAAGAAAAGTGCTCTCCGATATATCCCCCAGTTACTGGACCAATGACGGCTGCTAAGGCTACCATCATTGTAAACATGCCGAAATGATGGTCTCGCGTTTGCGGTGTGGATAGATGACCGAGCACGTTTTGTAAGGAAATGTTAACTAGTATATTAGAGACACCAACAATTGTTTGGGAAAGGTAGAACGCCCAAATGGAACCAAATAAGTAAGGGAGAGCTAGTCCAACCGATAGACTAATTGTACTGATTATAATCGGTAGACGGTCCCCTACTCTATCGGCAACCTTTCCTATATGAATGGCTAAAAAAAGTGGGAGAAATGAATAGGTTGCCGTCAATAGACCAATATCCAGTGCACTTGCACCCAGGTCAGAAGCAAAAAGTGTAACTGTTGGCCTAGTCATGTAGAGCATCGTTTGGAAAACTAATGTGATGATGTTAATCATAATTAAAATCATTTAAATCACCTTTCGTCTAATTCTAAAAATAATTGTAAATATAACAAATATACTATTGTATTTTTATTATAATTGTCTTACAATAATTTTCAACATGATTGGCAACATAATTAGTAACCTTAATAATTGTTTTGCAAATCAAATAATAAATATTAATAAGTAGGAGGACTTTTAGCCTGGTTTATCACCTATGAGTTTTTTACTATAACAAGGTGTTTTTTTAAGTATTCCTATAAAAAGAACAGGGGGAGAGAGTAAAAAAGCACAACGAAATATCCAACTATTATTATTACTTTTTTATATCAAAACTAAAAACAAATTATATTTATTTACACACAAATGAAAACGCAAACAATTGGGTATAAGTGTTTAATGTCGAGCGTTAAAGAGCTCTTAATTTAAATTATGACAAAGGGAGGCTATATAATGGAGATAGAAAGACCGGAGATAGGTGTAGATCACTCACCTAAAAAGATGACTTTCATGCAGACCATAAAAAGCTTTGGTCCTGGGATTATCGTTGCATTGGCTGCCTTAGGCGCGGGAGACCTTGTTGATTCCTCAGTCGCAGGTTCTCATTTTGGATACGCCCTCATGTGGGTTCTCGTTCTTGCCAGCTTGGTTCGGTTCGTTGTCGTTAACATCATGGCTCGGATCGATATGTGTAATGTAGAAGGTAAAACCCTGTTAGAGGGATATAAAACAATCAGCAAATGGTATCCCTATTTCTTCTTTGGATTTGCCATCATTTTAGGTCACATCATTAACTCGTACATGATTAAGGGTGCAGGTGAATCCTTAACCAATCTGCTGGGAGTTGGTAATCCTTTAATATGGGCAACTATAGCAGCTGTATCTAGCTTATTCGTTACTGGGGGAAATGTTTATAAGAGGCTTGAGCTTACTGAGAAGGCTCTTCTAGTTGTAATGACTCTTTCATTCATTATCATTGCCATTGCAGTTAAACCCGATGTGGCAGAAATTGCAAAGGGAACAATCGGATTTGAGCTGCCTCCAGGAACCGGAATTTTTGGAGCATTAACCATTTGTTTGGCGCTTGTAGGGTCTGTTGCAGGTTCTCTTACAAACTTCCTTTATCCTCACGCCATAAGGGATAAGGGGTGGAATGGTCCTGCGTTCAAAAGACTTCAGAGAAATGACCTGTTGTTTGGTATCTTCGTAATTATATTCATAAACCTGTCAGTATGGATTGTTGGAGCTCAGCTATTAAAACCCCAGGGTGTTGAAGTGAAAAATATATCTGATATAGCCCAGGCGTTAGTATCAGTTATGGGACCCGCAGGCCATGTCATATTTTACCTAGGAGCATTAGGAGTTCTTTACAGTAGTATTATAGGAATCGGATCCGGTTTTGCCAAAGTTGCTACGGAAAACTTTCAACTTTTTAAACCAGGCAGATCGGAAAAATATGGTAAAGATTTTGCCAAGGATCCAATATACAAATGGCTTGTTATTTGGTTTGTTATCTCTCCAATTATCTGGTCACTAGAAGGTGCTCCCGGCTTCGTAGTTCTGACTATTTTCGGAAACGCCATTCAAGCCGTTGCATTGCCTGCAATATCCATAGCTCTTATAATCATGTCTAATAATAAGAAATTCATGGGTAAATATACTAATAACATTTTTGAAAATATTATTTTGTTTGGAGCAACCATTTTGGCTATCTGGGGTTCTATCCAATTAATCATAGGTTTCTTTAATTAGAACCCTTTCTAAAACCAAGAATAAAAAAAAGCCGACCTTTGGGTTTCGGCTTTTTTATTTTATATGAACCTATTTTCGGTTTTTTAACAGCAGCTTTTCTACATATTGCACAAGGTGATACATGATCGTAGCACAGATCGCGATAATAAATAAACTGACAAAAACTAAGGTGAAGTTAAACACCTGGAATCCGTATATAATCAAATACCCAAGACCCAGTTTGGAAACGAGAAATTCTCCAACAATTACGCCAACCCAGGCCAAACCTACATTTACTTTTAAGGTAGAAATAATTGTAGGGAAGGACGCAGGAAGGACGATTTTGCTAAAAATCTGCTTTTTCTTTGCACCAAAGGTTTGCACCAATTTGATAAAATTTGGATCAACCTCTTTAAAACTTCCGTAAACAACAATCGTTGTAATGACTATGGAAATCGCGATAGCCATGGCAATCGTGGCTGTAAACCCTCCGCCAAAAGCAACGATGAATAGCGGGCCAAGAGCAACTTTAGGCATACCGTTTAATACGACCAGATAAGGGTCAAGCACTCTGGATAGGAATTTAGACCACCATATCACAATAGCTATGGCTGTGCCAAGGATCGTCCCTAACAGGAAGCCGACTACTGTTTCCCAAACAGTTGCAATAATATGCTGGTGTAGGTCACCCGCCCATAACATGGTAATAAACGTTTCCCAAATCCGTGATGGGCTACTGAACAAAAGGGGGTCAATCCATTTATATGTGGAGGCGACCTCCCATAATCCGATGAAAAAGATTAGAATGACAAGTTGAGAAACGCCAACAAGAAAGCTGTAAAGCCGCTCTTTCTTTAGATATTTTCCGTGTTCTGGAGAAAATTTCCCCCTTGTTAACCATTCTTCAAGAGGTTGCAGTTTCATGAATAATTCAGCTCCTTCCAAACCATTTGAAAGTAGCTTTGAAATTCAGGAACCTCACGACTGGCAAATGGTAAGGGGGTTCGAATGACATCAGGGATTTCAATCACTGTTCTAATCCGCCCGGGATTGGGAGAAAGAATGAATATTCGGTCAGACATTGCGATAGCTTCTGAAATGTCGTGCGTGACAAGAATAGCAGTCTTCTTTTTGCGTCGCAATGTATCAACTACTAGATCTTCCAATTTTAATTTGGTTTGGTAATCTAATGCTGAAAAAGGTTCGTCAAGCAATAGAATATCAGGGTTGGTTGCCAGCGTCCGAACTAAAGCTACGCGCTGTCTCATTCCCCCAGATAATTGACTTGGATAATGATCTTTATAGGATAACAATCCCATCTCGGCCAATAGCTTAAGAGCTCTCTTCTGATTTTGCTCCGTTTTCTGCCCCTGAATTTCCAATCCAAGAAAAATGTTTTCCTTGATGGTTCTCCAACCGAGCAGATAATCCTGTTGCAGCATATAACCAATATGTTTAGAGGTACCAGTAACCTTTTCATTTCGAATGAAAACTTCTCCGTTCGTAGGTTTGATTAAACCTGCCAGTATAGATAGAAGAGTGCTTTTACCACATCCGCTAGGACCAAGAAGGGTAACAAATTCCCCTTCCTTGACGGTAAAGCAAATATCTTCTACAGCATGGGTTTCGCCATCCCAGGTAATAAAGGTTTTGGTTACGTGTTCGAAGGAAATTAGATGATCGGACTGCATCGTTCCCACCTCCTTCTTGTATGTTATTCAAGAAGGAAAAAATGGGTGAATGGCTAGACGTGAACCTTCCTTAAATAATACCAGGTCATCAGCTGAATAATGCTCGTAGCTAAAAGTAAGCTGTTTAGGACTAGTGCATCATCACGCCAATAAACTAAGGCGATAAATATGCCAAGGGTAAATAATCGACCAATGTTTAGCCCGGTTTCCCGAATAATAATATATTCCACTTTCCATTCAGCAGATTGATTGCTTTTACCGATCGCGTCAAAAATCGTCGAGACAGCTGGTATATAAAATAATGGGCTAAATAAGCTGATCCCAATCCCCATAATTAAAAGCGTTGTATAGTTTAATTCAAAGAATAAGGGAACTACAGATAGAGTCGTTAGAATCGTTCCCCATAGTAACGCCTGACTTCGCCATTTGCTGGTAAGAAATTTACCCGTTATATAAAACGATACAAAAGCAACAGCAGAGGTAATAAAAGTATACATCCCAAGTTTCCACTCTGTATTTGTAGCGATAAAGACAAGCAGGCCAACCAAAAAGTTAAATATTGATTCATTTGCCCCTTGACCAACCATAGCAAGAAAAATCCTTTTCCAGGTACGACTTCTCTGGTAAACCTGATAAGTTTCAGTAAGAGAAAAAGTACCTCCTGATTTTCTTTTACGCAAGAAAAAGCTTAAAATAACTGCTCCTACGTAGATCCCTAAGGATATGGCAAAAATCGTGGTATATCCCTTTAAACCTGTCATTTCTGAGATTAGATACCCTGCTCCGAGCGGGGCAGTCATTCCGACCAAGGAACCAAACACGCCCGCAAGCCCGTTGAATTTATTCCGATTCGCTCGGTTAGTGATCTCAAAAAGGACGATATTATAGGAAAACCAAAAAAAACCGTGCCCAACCCCTTGTAAAAATCCTAAAGGAATAATTAGTTTCGGGGCTAGATCACCTAACAGTAAAACAGCTAGGTAAAAGGATGCAGCGACAGCGATCCCCGTCCGTAAACAGGACATTTTATTGTATACCTTGACCCATTTGCCCGCCATCATAAAAGTGATTTGCATCGCTAAAAAAAACGAAACGTTATACCACCCGATTAAGGCGTAGCCAACGTTTTCTTTCCAAAGGTAAACATTAACAAAGGTTCCAGATAACGCTTCCGATAAAAGAAAGAGGGTGTGGACCAAGACAAGCAAACGCCCTTGAGAACCTAATTCGGTTTGGAAAAGTGTCCTTTTTTCATCTGGTACCTGATTTAGCGCTTTTCCCCATCGATAAAAAAGTCCGTGTTTGGTTTTGATTGCCATAATCTTCCCCCAACGAAGGTACTGTGGTATGCAATAGGGTATCCTCAGAATGGACTATTTATCCGACGTTAATGGGAACTTATCCTCCACTTCTGTCCACAAAAGATAGACCCCAGTCGAAATTGTTAAATCAAACGGGGGTCTGACACGTTTTAATTTTTATTCTATGGCTTTTTTGGCAAATTCTGTGTTGACGATTTCACTATAGTCAATCTTTTGTTTTAGCTCTCCTGAGTTTTCCATGACAGCTTCTAAATTATGGTACTCCTCTTCATCAAGAATCGGATCAGTGGCCCAAGAGCCTTGCGATTTATAGCGGTCTAAAACTTTTAACATAGTTTCTTGATCGATTCCATCGAAATGGGGAGCGAGAACTTTGGCCATTTCTTCAATAGAAGCATTCGCTACCCATTGTTGTGCCTTATAGACAGCATTTGTGAATTTTTGAATGGTCTCGGGGTGTTCATTTATAAAACTTTGTTTAGCAATGTAAACAGTATAGGGGAGTTTTCCGCTGTCTTTTCCAAAGGAAGCGACAACGTGGCCTTTTCCTTGCAATTCAAGAGCTGAAGCAATAGGCTCAAATAATTGTACAAAATCACCTGTACCAGAGGCAAAAGCACTGCCGAGATTAGCAAAATCTATATTTGTAATGATGTTGACATCCTTGAACGGTGTAACGCCATTTTTCATTTGTACATATTCACTGACCATTTGAGGCATTCCTCCGGGGCGTTGCCCGATTAGTGTCTTCCCTTTTAGCATATCCCAGCTGAAATTTGCAATTGGTTCGCGCGAAACCAAAAAGGAACCATCTGTTTGCGTAACTTGTGCAAAGTTAATGGCAGGGTCACTAGCGCCTTGATTTTTTACATAAATGGTTGCTTCGGTTCCCATCAGAATAATTTCGGCATTCCCGCTCAGTAGCGCGGTCATTGCCTTGTCTCCGCCATTTGCATTGGTAAGTTCAACGTCGAGTCCTTCTTCAGCGAAAAATCCCTTTTCCAAAGCGACGTATTGGGGAGCATAAAAGATGGAATGGGTTACTTCAAAAATCCGAATTTTTTCCGGGCTCGAACTTCCACCTCCACACGCAGAAATTAGGGTAAGGGCTGCAATCGTAAAACCAATACCTAAGTAATGAAGCCATTTTTTCATTTGTTTTTTCCTCCTTCAACATTCAAGAACCCCCAACCATTTAAGAATGGGCTTCAGTCTATCCTATGAAAAGGCGGAAAAAGTGTGCGTGTCACAAAGCTATCATAAATTGTCTAAACATGAAGGAAAATTAATGGTATAATGTTGGTTGGTGAATAAAGGATTTGATCCTTTCCGTGAGTTTTGTCACGTCTACTTCCAAAAATCTCGGGTAGACTAGAATATAAATAAAAAGTAGTTGGGGTGGTATGCATGCACATCCTGGTCATTGGTTTGAACTACAAAACAGCACCTGTTGAAATCCGTGAACGGTTTGCTTTTAAGGAAGAACTAAAAGAATCAGCTGTCCAAACCTTAAAGGCAACGAGAAGTATTCAGGAGTGCGTTATTGTTGGTACTTGCAATCGAACGGAAATTTATGCTGTAGTTGACCAACTTCATACTGGCAGGCATTACATTAAAACTTTTCTTGCTGGCTGGTTTGGGATTGCTAAAGAAGAATTTGTAGATTCTCTCTATATAAAGGAAGACGATGAAGCGATTCGGCACCTATTTCGAGTGGTATGCGGGTTGGATTCAATGGTTCTAGGGGAAACGCAAATTTTGGGTCAGATTAGAGAGGCCTTTCTTTTAAGCCAAGGGCTTAAGGCAACGGGGACCATTTTCAATACGCTGTTTAAACAAGCCATTACATTGGCGAAGCGGGCTCACTCAGAAACAGATATCGGTAAAAATGCTGTTTCTGTTAGCTATGCAGCAATTGAGCTGGGAAAGAAAATTTTTGGGTATTTTGATGACAAGACGGTTGTGATCCTAGGCGCCGGGAAAATGGGGGAACTAACCGGTAAACATCTCCGGGCAAATGGAGTAAATCATGTGATCGTCGTCAATCGCACGTTTGAAAGGGCGCAAAGCCTAGCTGATAAATTGGACGGAAAAGCCTATGTTATGGATGACCTTTTTACAGCTTTAATTAAGGCAGATATTGTCATAAGTTCAACGGGTGCAGATGGATATGTTGTGACCAAGCAGGATATTCAGAGTATCTCCCGCAAACGAAAGCATCGTCCTTTATTTATGATCGACATTGCCGTACCGAGAGACTTGGATCCTGGTATCAATGATTTAGATAATGTCTACTTATATGATATCGACGACTTGGAAGGAATCGTCGAAGCCAACCTTCAAGAGCGGGCGAGAGAAGCAGAAAAGATTGGCATCATGATCGGAGAAGAAGTAGGTATGTTTAAGTCATGGTTGAATACCTTGGGAGTTGTTCCTCTAATTACAGCCCTTCGGGAGAAATCGGTAGCGATCCAGGAAGAAGCCATGCGCAATATTGAAAATAAACTTCCCGAATTAAACGAAAAACAGCTACGGTTGATTCGTAAATACTCCAAATCAATTGTTAACCAAATGCTTCATGATCCGCTTGTGCGAATGAAGGAAATGGCTGGCCAGTCGAACGGGGAAGAAGCTTTGGAATTATTCGTTAAAATCTTTGCTCTAGAAGAGGAAATGAAGAAACAAAAAGAAATAAAAGAAAGAGCTGAATCAGAGAAGACTGAATTGCGCTTTCCGAAGTTAGGAGTCAGCGAAGCCCCTATTCGCTCCTAATATAAGGGGGAAATAAGATGTGGATCCAAAGCTGGGTGTTTGATCTTACCATTTACATCTATGCTGCTAGTGTACTTCTCTACTTTTCAGACTTCATGCAAAGCAACCGGAGGGTGAATCGTTCTGCCTTCTGGTTGCTTGCTGTGGTTTGGATATTACAAACGGCGTTTTTTGTAACGCAAATGGTTGTAAAGGATTATTTCCCTGTTTTAACCTTGTTTGAGACGTTGTTTTTATATTCCTGGATTATTGTAAGTCTTTCATTAATTATTAACTATCTTTTTAAAATGCATTTACTTGTCTTCTTTTCTAATATTATCGGTTTTGCAGTGATGGCAATTGCCCTGTTTGCGAATCCGAATGCAACACCTGCGCTGTCAACGCAGCTGACTTCTGAGTTGCTTTTTATCCATATTAGTCTTGCGTTTATCAGCTATGGTGCACTTTCCATTTCATCTGTTCTTTCTGGTATGTATTTATTGCAGAATAAATTGTTGAAAGAAAAAAAGTGGAATCCACTATTATTAAAGCTACCAAGCTTGGACATTTTGGAATTATACGCCTATCGCCTAGCCATGATCGGTGTTCCCACATTGCTCTTGGCTATAATTTTAGGGATGATTTGGGCCTATGTCGTTGTAAAACATAGTGTCTGGCTAGACCCTAAAGTCTTAATGTCTCTTGTTGTCATTTTTGGTTACGGGACTTATCTGTATCAGCGGATTACTGCCAGCTCCCAGGGGAAGAAGCTTGCTAGATTAAATGTTGTAGCTTTTACAACCATTCTTCTGAACTACCTGGTATCAGGCTCCATCTCTTCTTTTCATCAATGGTTAAGGTAGAAGAGGCAAAAAATTAAAAGATGGAGGATCCATATGAGAAAAATCATTGTAGGCTCTAGACAGAGTGAACTGGCGATGACGCAAACAAAATGGGTGATCCAGCAGTTAAAAAACCTGGGTTTGCCTTTTGAATTTGAAATCAAAAATATCGTCACCAAAGGAGATCAAATTTTGGATGTGACCTTGTCCAAAGTTGGAGGAAAAGGTCTTTTTGTTAAAGAAATTGAACAAGCCCTTTTAGATAAGGAAATTGATATGGCCGTTCATAGTATGAAAGATATGCCTGCTATTTTACCTTCGGGCTTGACGATTGGCGCTGTTCCAAAAAGAGTGGACGTTCGAGACGTGTTGATCAGCAAAAATGGACAGACCTTAAACGAGCTCCCCAAGGGTGCGGTCATTGGTACAAGCAGTCTCCGGCGCGGAGCACAGCTGCTGGCTTATCGGTCAGATCTGCAGATGAAATGGATTCGGGGGAATATCGGCACAAGAATTCGTAAGCTCGAAGAAGAGGATTATGATGCGATTATTCTAGCCGCAGCTGGTTTGGAAAGAATGGATTGGAACGGGCAGATTAGTCAATTTCTCCCCATCGAAATTAGCCTTCCCGCTGTAGGGCAAGGGGCATTAAGTATTGAATGTAGAGAAGACGATCAGGAACTGCTAGATCTTCTTGCAAAAATTAATGATCCTGATACAGAAAAGGCTGTTCGGGCAGAACGGGCCTTCTTGAGCACGTTGGAGGGGGGCTGTCAAGTTCCAATAGCGGCACATGGTGAGATCAATGAGGATGGTCTTTGCGTTCTTACCGGGCTTGTAGCTGATCCAAAGGGTAAGCTTGTTTTGAAAGAAAAAATGCAAGGACAAGAAGCGCAAGAGCTTGGTCAAAAGCTTGGGAAATTACTCATTGAAAAAGGGGCAGCAGAGATTTTAGACCAAGTCCGTGAAGAGAATCATATATGATAGCTGATAAACCGCTTCAAGGAAAAACGGTTTTGGTCACGCGGGCGAAAAGCCAAGCAGGCGAGATGACGGAGAAAATCAAACAGCTTGGAGGAGAGGTTGTGGAATTTCCGGTCATTCAGCTTATGCCACCGAGTGATTTATCTGCGTTAGATAAGGCAATACACGATATTGAACATTATGAATGGATTCTTTTTACCAGTGTGAATGGAGTCCGCTTTTTTATGAAAAGGATGGGAGAAATAGGGAAAGGAATTTCTTTCCTTCGTTCGCGTGTTGGTGCAGTGGGACCGCGAACCGCTTCTGTCCTTGAAAAGTATGGTTTGAATGTGGATTTGGTGGCGAAGGAATATACGGCAGAAGGTCTATTGCAAGAGCTAGGTCCATATCTTAAGTCTGGGACTAGGCTGTTATTACCGCGGGCGAATATTGCTCGAAAGATATTGCCTGAGCAATTATTAGAATGGGGCATGGAGGTTGATGATGTCATCGTCTATGAAACTGTGAAGAACTCAGAAGGAATAACAGCAGTTCAAGCGAAAATAAAGCAAGGGCAAATCGACATGATTACCTTTACAAGTTCTAGTACGGTGAAAAATTTCTGCGAAATGCTCGATATGGAGTCAAATCCAGCTCTTCTAAATGGGATCAAGATTGCCTGTATTGGACCGATTACTGCAGAAACCGCGCGTTCACTGGGGTTACAGGTTGATGGCATCGCGGAGAAATCGACGATAGAGGATTTGGTAAATTTATTAGCAAGACTTTAAGGGAGGAATTAGGATGTTCCAAAGACATAGAAGATTACGCAGCAGTGCAGCTATGCGCAATATTGTCCGTGAAAATCAACTGCATGTGGAAGATTTTATTTACCCGTTATTTGTTGTTGAAGGAATAGGTATAAAAGAAGAGATTGCGTCGATGCCTGGTGTATATCATTTTTCATTGGATCTGTTACGGGAAGAAATTGAGGAAGTCGTTTCTCTTGGTATTCAATCCGTTATGATGTTTGGTGTTCCTAATCATAAAGATGAGGTTGGAAGCGAGGCATATAATGATAACGGAATCGTTCAAGAGGCGATTCGTAAAGTGAAGGAATGGGCCCCTCAGCTTGTGGTTATTGCTGACACTTGTTTATGCCAGTACACAGACCATGGACATTGCGGGGTTATTTGCGATGGTCAAGTGGATAATGACCCTTCCTTAGAATTATTGGTGAAAACAGCTATTTCCCAAGCGAAAGCAGGGGCTGACGTGATTGCTCCGTCAAATATGATGGATGGTTTTGTCGCTGCTATTCGTCAGGGATTGGATGAAGCGGGATTCCATCAGATTCCCGTAATGTCATACGCAGTAAAATATGCTTCAGCCTTTTATGGTCCTTTCCGTGAGGCCGCACACTCCACGCCACAATTTGGTGATCGCAAAACCTATCAAATGGATCCGGCAAATAAGCGTGAAGCCTTACGTGAGGCAGCTTCCGATGTAGAGGAAGGGGCAGACTTTTTAATGGTTAAGCCTGCTATGGCTTATATGGATATCATTAGCCTTGTCCGTGAAAACTTCAATTTGCCTGTTGTTGCCTATAATGTAAGTGGTGAGTATGCGATGATTAAGGCAGCCGCATTGAACGGTTGGATTGACGAAAAAGCTGTAACATTAGAAATGCTGACTGGTTTGAAGCGAGCTGGGGCAGATCTAATCCTTACCTATTTTTCTAAAGATGCAGCGCGTTGGTTGAAAGAACAATAAAGGTAACGGAGGTATATCATGGGAAAAAGTCACAGGCAGTCGGAATTGTATTTTGAAGAAGCGAAGAAGTACATACCTGGAGGGGTAAATAGTCCGGTTCGAGCATTTCGCTCTGTTGGCATGTCTCCCTTATATATTGAAAGAGGAGCTGGCTCCAAGGTTTATGATGTCGATGGAAATGAGTACATTGATTATATCGGCTCATGGGGGCCGCTTATCTTAGGACATGCCCATCCTGCTGTCATTGAAGCCTTGAAAAAGGTGACGGAACATGGAACGAGTTTTGGAGCGCCAACCAAAATCGAGACCGAAATGGCCAAGCTCGTTTGCGACATTATCCCGGCGATGGAGATTGTCCGCATGGTAAATTCCGGAACAGAAGCGACAATGAGCGCTTTACGTTTAGCACGCGGGTATACGAAGCGGAATAAAATTCTTAAATTTGAAGGATGTTATCACGGACATGCGGATAGTTTGCTCATTAAGGCAGGTTCCGGTGTTGCTACTTTGGCTTTGCCGGACAGTCCAGGAGTGCCAAAGGATGTAGCAAGCCATACGATTACAGTTCCTTATAACGATTTGGAAGCGATCAAGGTAGCCTTTGAACATTATGGCGATGATCTCGCAGCGGTGATCGTAGAGCCGGTTGCCGGCAACATGGGGGTTGTTCCGCCGAAGCCAGGCTTCTTGGAAGGCTTAAGAAAAATAACTGAAGACTATGGCACGTTGTTAATCTTTGACGAGGTGATGACAGGTTTCCGTGTGGATTATCATTGTGCACAGGCGAGATTTGGGATTACGCCTGATTTGACCACCTTAGGAAAAGTAATCGGTGGGGGATTGCCGGTTGGGGCTTATGGTGGAAAAAAAGAGATCATGGAGCAAATTGCACCTGCCGGCCCGATTTACCAAGCAGGGACGCTTTCCGGAAATCCACTTGCCATGACAGCAGGATACACCACATTATTGGAGTTGGGAAAGCCTGGTGTATATGAAGAACTAGAGCGAAAATCTGCACGCTTAGAAGCTGGGTTGCGTCAAAACTGTGAAGATCTTGGGATTCCTCACTGGATTAACAGAGTGGGCTCGATGGTCGGGCTGTTTTTTACTGGCACAGAGGTCGTCAATTATGAAACAGCTAAAACTAGTGATACGGAGCGTTTCGCACGTTACTTCCGGGCGATGATCGAGGAAGGGGTATCCTTGCCGCCTTCACAGTTTGAAGGAATGTTTGTCTCTACCGCACATACGGATGACGATATTGAATTTACCATTGCAGCTAATCGTAAGTCGCTGCAGCAACTATAATTAGAAGCCCTAAGAGCGTTAAGCTCTTAGGGCTTTTTTATTGGTTCTATCATTCCCTATTAGACAATATATTTTAGGAGAGGTGACATACGGAAAGGAGGATTTATAGTAAATGAATAAAAATAGCTTGGGTACGTATCAATTCGATATCAAGGAAACGATTAAACTTTCACATCAGCAAATTCCGATTGAGGAAATAGAAGAGATGGAGATTGTGCCAAATGTTGAAATTGAGCAAAGGGGAGAAGAAATAGAAATCACAGGATCCCTCTATGTGTACGGGAGCTATCGTGGAAATAATGAAGAGAGGATTCTTAGTGAGACTGATGATTTACCCCGTAGTTTTGAAGAATCAGTACAGTTTACTCCGCTTTCAGCGGACCCTAAACCTTTCTCTCCACTAACAAAGGAAGATAAGCTTGAACACCGCATACCAGTTAAGATCACTCTACCTAGAGGCAAAGTGCGGGATGTAGCTGATGTCTATGCATATATTAGCTCATTTGATTACGATCTGAAGTCGCAGCACCAAATTGAAATTATCGCCAGCCTGATCATCGGAGGTTTTGTTGAGAAGGAGGACGAGATGAAAAAGAAAAATATATTAGATGAACACTTGGAATTTGTTCATGTCGCAGGAGGGGCGGGTGAGGCGAAGTCAGAACAAACCCTAGAGGAACGTCTGGCAGCGATTGAAGAACAGATTCCTAAGATTGAGGAGCCAACTATGGCAAAAGAGGAGCGCATTCAACTAGCTTCTGAGGAAAAAGAAGAACCAGTACAGGCTAAGGAAACGATAGCGGATGAACGTCCCGTAAAACAGTCCGAAGAAGAAGTAAAGGTAGAAGCCGCTCCGGAAGTAAGGAATGAGATGGGAGTATCGGCCGAACCGGAAGCCAGGAACGAATTGGTAACTACACCTGAAATAAAAGCAGAAGCAGACATAGAAAGGCTAGAAGAAGAAGAAACCGATTCTGAAACAAGGGAACCGCTTGATAATGTGATTCCATTGCCCAACCTGGGGCAACCAGCTGAAGAGACCATGGAAGTGATTTCTGAGACGGAAGAGGATATTCGAGTTGCGATCACCGGTAAAGGAACAAAACAGGATCGGGAAGAAATTACCTCTTTATCTTCTATCTTTTCACGCAGACCTATTCGGGAAGAGGTAGAACAAACACCCGATTTCGAGAGATCAGAGGATGTTCCTGAAGAGGAAGAGGAAAAAGAAAAACAACTATATCTAACGAATTTTATGGAAAGCAATAACGAACAATTTACCAAGCTAAAATTATGTATTGTACAAAAGGATGAAACGATTGAAGAGATCGCTGAACGTTATAGAATGCAGGCAGAATCCATTTTAAGAGCTAACCAAGCTGTACGAACGCAAATTACCCAGGGTCAGATATTATACATTCCTGTGAAGGGGTGAACGAATTGAAAATCTCCTTGGATCAGTTGAAAAAGATGATGGCTGCCTACAGATTGAAAGTTCTTCGGGTGCAACCTCTCGAGGATGGCTATTTGGTTGAAACGAACAAGGGGAAAAAAAGAGTGACAGTTTGGAAGCAGTCTGCTCAATTAAAATGGTCTAATGCTTGGCGGGAACAAATGACTACACTTGGTCACCAGGCCGTTGAAAAGTTTATACCGAATATGAACAAGAAAAAATATATTCGTTATCAAGGCAAATATTTTGTATTAAGTCATGTTCCCGAGGGGCGTAAGCCGGACGTATCTAATGATTGGGACCTAGAAACTGCGGGACGTGTGTATGCACAATATCACCATGCCGTGGAACAAGTAGAACCAAAAACAACGCTTGTAAACCATACTCCTTTTTCAGATGATTTTTTTATTCAAGGGAGTAAGTGGATTAAAGAAGGGATACAAGAGATTGAACAAAAGGAGCACCCTACATTAATTGATGAGCTGATTTACTCGAACCTCCCTTTACTCTATCAGCGATTTCGTCGTGCTTATCAATTGTGGGAAGGGGTCAAAGATACGATTTTTTCCTTACCTCTTTCTTATGCTTCCTTTCAATTGGATCAATTGACGGAAACAGAACATGGATGGCACCTAAGCGGAGGGTATAATCAGCCGTTAGTAACGCTTCACCACGATACAGTACATCTCTTACGAGAGCTGTACGAAAAAAGCAATTGGAGAGAAGAGGCTGTCTTTTCCTTTTTGAAAGGATATGAAGTGGAACGGACGTTAAGCGATACAGAATTAATTTATATTTTGTTCCAATTAGCTGTGCCGGTTGAAGTATGGACTTATTTTAACCAATACATGCAAAATGGCGAGATCACGCCAGAGGAAGCTGATAAGCTGGTTGATGCAATTCGCAAGCAAAAATATTGGGATCATTTGGCTGCTAAGTTTGGAAGATACATAGATGAACGAAATCGATTAAAAAACCAAACGATTCCGTTTCAATGAATAGGCAGTACAGAAAAAAGGAAAGGGGAAAGTAGTCTTCTCTCTTTCCTTTTTTTTCAGCATAGGATGGTATAAACTTCTTCATTCCTCTACAATCTCTCCAGCTAAAACCAATCTAATTCCAAGCCTACATAAAGCAGCGCAATGATAATTAGCAGGACTACGTCTATTGATGTGGGAAGTAACAGTGTTCGAATTAATTGAAAAATGCCAAGCGGTAGAACAAGCTGTCTTAGTCCGGCCTTTATTTTAATAAATGTTGAATGATATTTAAAGCGATTCACGGTCTAAACCATCCTTTCCAGGCTTTACTATTTATATCATATGAAACAATTGAACTGGGCGTTCAACCATAATTTGATTAAGGAGCTTTTGCGATGCAATACGATGATGGGTTATATTGGGGCATGATCGCCCAACAGTTTAATTTACACAAGGTGAGTCAGCTGGTTCATTTACTAGCTAGTCAGTGGGTTAAAGAACCAATAAGCAGAGTTTATATTGGTTACGATACAAGATTTCAAGCGGGGTTGACTGCGAAACGTTGTAGCGAGATATTGGCGGCCCATCGAATTCCAGTGACGTTTGCAAAGGAAGCGACTCCGCTGGGGGCTGTTTTGCAAGCAACCACAAGAGGAAAAAAGGCAGTCGGTTTGTTGGTTACGGGGGGTGCACGGGCTGTGGAGTACAATGGTCTCCGTATTATGCCGGCAGGTTTTAAAGGAGTGGATTTGAGTCAACGGGACTTAAAATACCCTTTGGTAGATTTTCAGAAGGCAGAATCAAATGGATGGATTCAGCAAATGTCTCTGCGCGATGATTATTTAAATTTTCTTCGCCAAAAGGTAGATATTGAAAAGATCAAGAAGGGAAAGTTATCGGTTGTTTTTGATTCCATGTATGGAGCTGCACAGGGGATGGCTACAAAGCTATTTTACTCAGAGCAAACGAGATTCGGGGAGATTCACCTAGCAGAACATGCGATGTTTGGAGGACTCTGTCCTTTTCCAAGTAGGGAAAATTTGACAGACCTTATAACGATTACTCAAAAGCGGGGAGATTCAACTATAGGGATTGCTTGGGATGCCGAAGGGAGGACATGGTCCTATTATAATCCATATCGGAACCGGGTTGTTGCTGGAGCCGATGTCCGCGTTGTGGTTGAACAATATTTGAAAACAAGAGAAAGGGAGATATCTCCCGAAGCAATTCGAATGGATGGTATATTAACTTCTCTTTTGTTTCTTGAATCGCTTGTTTAATGAAATGAAACCTTCGAAATTCTTAAGAATTCATTGGTTAAGAAGGGAAACTCTTGTCTATGATGATATTAATTGATAAAATGAAATTCAGTTTGATAGATACAAGACATCGAATGGGAAGAGTAAGCAGTGAAGCCACGAAGAGAGAGGAATCCTTGGCTGGAAGATTCCTTTGGATATGAGCTGCTGAAGGTAGCCCGGGAGTTGCCCTTTTGAAATCAGAGTAGGAAGGGACGGAACCTGTCCGTTATCAGGTGAAGTGAACAAAAACAGGGCAATGCTGTTTTTGTTAACAAAGGTGGTACCGCGAGTAACTTCTTCGTCCTTTGGATGGAAGAGGTTTTTTATTTTTTAAGCGAAAATTCATACCCAGGAGGAATTTGCATGGCAGAAACAATTAAAGAAATGCCTACAAAGTATGACCCGAAGGAAGCTGAAGCAAGATGGTATCCTTATTGGTTGGAAGGGGGCTTTTTCCATGCGGAACGGAATGCTGAAAAGACGCCCTTTACCATTGTCATTCCGCCGCCCAATGTAACAGGGAATTTGCATATTGGACATGCCTTAAATAATACGTTGCAAGATATTCTCATCCGTTCCAAGCGAATGCAGGGATATGATGCTTTGTGGCTGCCAGGCATGGATCATGCCGGAATCGCAACACAGGCACGGGTAGAAGGGAAGCTAAGAGAAGAGGGTGTATCCCGATATGATTTAGGTCGAGAAAAATTTGTCGAGAAGGTTTGGGAGTGGAAAGGGAAATACGCGGAAATCATTCGCCAACAATGGTCGAAGATGGGTCTTTCTCTCGATTATTCCAGAGAGAGATTTACGCTTGATGAAGGACTCTCCAAAGCTGTTCGTGAGGTTTTTGTCAGACTGTATGAAAAAGGCTTAATTTATCGTGGGAAATATATTATTAACTGGGACCCTGAGACCCGAACTGCACTTTCTGACATTGAAGTAGAATATAAGGAATTAAAAGGTGCACTCTATCATCTTCGTTATCCGCTCAAAGATGGGACAGGCTTTATTGAAGTGGCTACTACACGGCCAGAAACGATGCTTGGTGATACAGCCGTCGCGGTTCATCCGAAAGATGAACGGTATAAGCATCTGATCGGAAAAACAGTGATTCTTCCGATTATCGGACGGGAAATTCCTATCGTTGCGGATGAATACGTTGACCGTGAATTTGGAAGCGGTGCTGTAAAGATCACCCCTGCGCATGACCCGAACGACTTTGAACTAGGGAGAAGACATAACCTAGAGCAGGTTTTAGTCATGGACGAAGCAGGAAAAATGAACGAGAATGCTGGTGCGTACCAGGGAATGGATCGTTTCGTATGCCGCAAGCAAATTGTTAAGGATCTCCAGGACCAGGGAGTATGTTTCAAAATTGAGGAGCATATTCATCAGGTTGGCCATAGTGAGCGGAGTGGAGCAGTCGTTGAACCGTATTTGTCTACTCAATGGTTTGTCAAGATGGGGCCATTAGCAGAAGCGGCTATTAATAAGCAAAAAAGTGAAGAACGTGTAGCATTCGTTCCCGATCGATTTGAAAAAATTTATTTGCACTGGATTGAAAATATTCGTGATTGGTGTATTTCCCGTCAATTATGGTGGGGACATCGGATTCCGGCTTGGTATTGCGGGTCCTGTGGTGAAATGACCGTTTCCAGGGAAGATGTTACGACCTGTCCACATTGTGGAAGTGCAGAGCTGAAACAAGACAATGATGTTCTTGACACTTGGTTTAGTTCAGCCCTTTGGCCTTTCTCCACGCTGGGATGGCCTGAGGAAACAGGGGATATGAAGCATTTCTATCCTACCGATGTTTTGGTAACCGGTTATGATATTATCTTCTTCTGGGTAGCCCGGATGATCTTTACCGGCCTCGAATTCACAGATGAAAACCCATTTAAGAATGTCTTAATTACCGGACTTGTTCGTGATGCGGAAGGGCGTAAGATGTCCAAATCGCTAGGCAATGGTGTAGATCCAATGGAGGTCATCGATCAGTACGGAGCAGATGCTATGCGCTTCATGCTTGCCACAGGGAATACCCCAGGGAATGACCAACGTTTCCGTTGGGAGCGTGTAGAATCTGCACGGAATTTTGCCAATAAAATATGGAATGCCTCTCGTTTTGTGTTGATGAACCTAGAAGGGTTCACGGCTGCTGACATCGATTTGTCCGGTAACCTGGGAACCACAGAAAAGTGGATTTTGACCCGCTTAAATGAAACAATCGATGATGTGACTCGTCTTCTTGATCAGTTTGAATTTGGTGAAGCTGGCCGTTCCCTAAATAACTTTATTTGGGATGATTTATGTGATTGGTATATTGAAATGGCAAAACCACATCTATATGGAGACAATCCAGAAGCGAAGAAAACCACACAATCCGTTTTATGCCATGTGTTGGATCAAACCCTTCGTTTGCTTCATCCCTATATGCCATTTATTACAGAAGAGATCTGGCAACATCTGCCACAAAGCGGAGCAAGCATTACGGTTGCTCCATGGCCAACAGTGGATGAAACCCATCGTTATCCTGAATCCGTAAAACAGATGGGGCTATTAATGGAAGTCATTCGCAGCGTCCGTAATATCCGGGCAGAAATGAATGTACCGTTAAGTAAAAAAGTAGAGTTAATGATTAAACCAACGAACGAAGAAGCATACAGCCTTTTATCCCAAGGTGAAGAATATATTGAACGCTTCTGCAATCCGCAGAAACTGGAGCTTTCACTTGAGCTGCAAATCCCTGAAAAGGTCGTTTCCGCCGTTGTAACGGGTGCAGAAATCTACCTGCCATTGGCTGGTTTAATTGACATTGATAAGGAAATTGCCCGCTTAGAGAAAGATGCTGAACATTTGAAGAATGAAGTGGATAGAGTAAACAAAAAATTGGCAAACCAAGGTTTTGTAGCTAAAGCACCTGCACACGTGGTTGAAGAAGAACGAGCAAAGGGTAAAGACTATCAGGAGAAGTTGGAAAAAATCCAGGCCAGAATTGAAGAATTAAAAAACTAAAGGAAGAACCGAATAGAAAAGCTTCCACGAAGCTTTTCTATTCATTACTTATCGTTTAAAGTCATATATTGTTTAGGAATGAGTTAGAAGTGAGGTTTGCACAATGATTGCATTTGATACAGCAATGAACTGGTTAGAGGGGTTGCAGAAATTTGGCATAAAGCCTGGCCTAGAGAGAATGGAATGGATGTTGGAGAAATTAGGTCATCCAGAGCGCCGCCTAAAATTTGTTCATATTGCCGGTACCAATGGAAAAGGGTCCACTGTAGCTTTTCTAACGAGTGTTCTGCGGGAAGCTGGGTATGAGATTGGAACCTATACATCCCCAGCCATGGGAAAAGTAACAAACCGTATACAGTGGAATGGAAAGGACATCCCGGACGATCAATTTGCCCATTTTATTGAAAAATTGATGCCCTTTGCGGAAGAACTGGAACGGACAGAATGGGGACCTCTGACTGAGTTTGAAACGACAACCTTAATAGCCATTCTATATTTTGCCGAAGGGGTTTTTCCAGACCTTGTGATTTGGGAAACCGGGTTGGGAGGTCTAAACGATTGTACAAATGTTATTGTTCCAATCGTTTCAGCAATCACAAACATTGGCTTTGATCATACACAAATATTAGGGGAAACAAAAAGGGAAATTGCTTTGCAAAAAGCTGGTATTATTAAAAATGGGTTTCCTGTTGTTACGACAGAAGAAGACCCCGAAGCTTTGGAAGTGATTGAGGCAACAGCAACAAGGAAAAAATCGCCCGTCTATATATTGAATAAAGATTTTCGTATCGAACGGAAATCTACTGATCCTAATAAGCAGATGGAAATCCTTGATTTCTTTTGTCCATATACAGATTATCAAGATTTGGAAATCTCCCTGTTAGGGGAACATCAAGTGAAAAATGCAGGATTAGCAATTATGATTCTGGTCATTATGCGTGAGTTTTATGCTGTCTATTTTGAACCTGAGGATTTGGTGCAAGGGTTAAAAAAAGCAGTTTGGCCGGGGAGATTTGAAATGATAAAAGAGGATCCCTTGCTTATTTTGGATGGTGCGCATAATCTGGAAGGAATCGAAGCATTATCAAAAGTTTTAAGGGAACGGTTTGCACACCAGAAGCCTAGGCTTCTGTTTGCGGCACTTGAAGATAAAGATGTGCAGGGAATGATCCAGCGTCTTTCCATGGAGGTTAGCCAGGTGATTGTGACCAAGGCAGGGCACCCCCGGGCTGCGGAAATAGAAAATATAGTGATGTGGTTTCGAGATGCCAATCCGCAACTTGAAATCCTCCCCATAGCAGATTGGCGGACGGCACTTTCTGCGTGGCAAAGTGAAGCCACAAAGGGAGACATCTTGCTTGCTACAGGGTCACTCTATTTTATTTCCGACCTGCGCAAGGAACTTGGCGGAAAGCAAGCTACCTGCTTCGATCTAAAGGAAGGGACTGGTGAATAAATTGACGGCAAAAACTGAGCACATACATTTCATCGGGATTGGCGGCTATGGTATGAGCGCCATTGCTAGAGTGTTGGTTGACATGGGGCTTAAAGTAACGGGATCTGATGTTGCCCGTAAAGAACTAACGGATAAGCTCGTTTCGAGGGGCGCCACAGTTTTTATTGGACATGAAGCAAACCATGTTCGGGGCGCAGATGTTGTGGTGTACTCTACGGATATACCAAAGGATAACGTTGAGTTGATAGAGGCAGGAAAATTACAAATTCCTTTAATACACCGTTCACAAATGCTTGCCCGTATTTTAAACGAGCGTTCAGGAATAGCCGTATCCGGTGCACACGGAAAAACAACGACCTCGTCAATGATTTCACTGATCATGGAAAAAGCAGGAGCTGACCCGACTTATATAATTGGCGGAGAAATTATGGATATTGGAAGTAATGCTAGAGCTGGGAAAGGTCCTTATGTAGTTGCAGAAGCAGACGAGAGTGATGGATCTTTTCTCCAATATCACCCTGAGATTGCCGTCGTTACCAATATTGAAGCAGATCACCTGGAGAATTATGATGGGGATTTTGAGAACTTAAAAAAGGCCTATCGGAAATTCTTAGGGAATATCAAAAAGAATGGAAAAGCCATTCTATGTTCTGATGATGAGTACCTGCAGGAGATGATCCCGGATTTAAAATGCGAGTACATTACCTATGGGCTCGAGAAGCATGCTGATTATGCTGCGGAAGAGATTATATATGGGGATCGTACGGTCTCTTTTACAGTTACGAAAGGAAAGGCGAAGCTTGGGAGGCTAAACTTATCTGTTCCTGGACGTCATAATGTATTAAATGCTTTGGCTTCAACTATTGTCTGTCTAGAAGCTGGTATCCCTTTCGCGCATATTGCAGAGGCTATTCCTTATTTTCGTGGGGCGAAAAGGCGCTTTCAAGTCATTGGAGAAGTCAATGATATACTCGTCGTTGACGATTATGCCCATCATCCAACGGAAATCGAAGCGACGATTCAAGCCGCTAAATCAACAAATCGAAGAATTGTTGCAGTATTTCAACCACAACGGTATACTAGAACTTTCTTTCTTTTAGATGCATTTAGCCGAGCATTTTCCGAGGCTGACCATGTGGTCATTGCGGATATTTATTCACCAGCTAATGATACCCGAATGGATGTGACAGCACAGCATTTGGTTGACTTAATAGAGAAGAATTCCAACCCCAACGTAGTTTACATGCCAACAAAGGAAGATGTTTATCAGCATTTATTAGATACAGCAAAATCCGGGGATTTAATTATTACCATGGGGGCAGGGGATATCTGGAAGGTTGCGGAAAAGCTTGTTTCACATTGGAAGGACCAGGGATAATAAGGTTTAAACGAAGAAATCGGCGTTCGGGCCGATTTCTTTTATTTTAACTATAGCGTAAACCTTGTTTTCGGACGGAGGAGACCTTATTTTAGTGAAAACACCCTTTTTTGAGGGGGCGAGAACTCAGAAGACCTTATTTAATCTTAATCCTTGGATATTTGATGATTAACAGCGGAATAGCGGCTTTTGAGTCTGGATCACCTTCAAATTAAGCATTTGGTAAGAATTAGCGGCTCTATGGTCCGCTTTTGTTTGTGGTGGGCAGTATTCCGCAGAATGATAAAAAATTTTTTAAGTTCTATTAATCTCTCATTTTCATATGATAGCAATAAAAGGTCTTCAAAGGAGAGGTTAATCATGAACAAGGATAAGGCAAGGATCACAATCCGACTTGGACAAGCCAATCAGACTAAAAACACGCTGCAGTCTCTCCCACAGGTTTTGGAACAGGAACAAGATCCCATACAGACTTTTGGTGAGTTGGAAACACCTTCACCAGATCCCCTTGCACAAAAGGAAGTTGCGGTAGGTAAGGAAACATCAAATGATGACCTGGAACTATACGGGCCCAAATATGTACCAAATCCATTACCTAAATCTGAAATGAAAAGAGTCCCTTTTTCTCAAAGAAAGAAACGCTCAAACAGCAGAAAGGGTACAAGCCCGAAAGGAGTGGGTGGGGCTATTCTTTCTGTATCTGGCGCCATTGCACTTGGTCTAGTATTCGGCTATGTCGTGCTGAACTTTTTTAATTCTAATACGGGTGTGACCCTCCATCAGCCGCCTACTTCAAATGTGGTAGCGCCAGTGAGTCAGCAGCAGCCTGAACAAGGAAAAGTTGAATCCTCAGGGGAACAGCAACAAACTCCTGTCCAATTGGATGTGAACAGTAAGGTGGGAAAGAACGTTTCTCTGTTTCTCCCTGCGCAAAGTTTTCATATGATTCAGGGGGGCGTCTTTAAAAACAAAGAGAATGCCAAACCGATATTAGATAAGATTGAAGCCAATGGATGGCCGCATATTTTTCAAGGTGAAAATCCACTTTATCTATTTTTAGGGATGAGCTTGGATCGAAATCAAGCACTTGCCATGGCTAATCATTTTCAAGACATAGATGTGTATATCAAGGAATATCCCTATCCGGAGAGAACAATAAACCTTCCTTTAAAAGCTGATTTAAATGTAACACAGGAAGAGTGGGAGAATTGGTTTGCTAAGGAAACAGAACTAATCACCGTTGTTGGGAAGGCCCTTAGCGAGGGCTTAAATGATGGGGGGATTACCGCGGAAACGATGAAGGAAGTGGCTACCTCCCACCGAAGTTTTCTAGATCTGGGAAGGGAAATCATTAATAAATTACAGCAGCAGCAGGAACTGGGGAATCGATTCTTAAATGACTATAGCAAAGGTGTTACTGCTTTGCAGAGATTTCAGAAGGAACCGGTTGACGGTTATTTGTGGCAAGCGGAGCAAGCCTTTTTGGATGCATTTGGAAGTAAGGAGAAGTTCTTAATCTCGTTCAAATAGCAGAAAAGGGAGTCGGTTTATGCCCACTCCCTTTTCTTAGTGTTGTTTTTCAGCCTGAAGAACAGCTTGTCGAAAAAATACCCTTTTGCTAAACTGAGGGTGCCTATAGGAAAATTTAGATTTTTCTATCCGAGAGGAGCAGCTGAATGAAAAACACCATCGTTTTTATGATCGTCCTGATTGTGGGACTTATTTTTGGCAGTATTATGGGGAAAATATTGGGACAATGGGTTCCTTTTCTTGGAACAGCAGAAGTCGTTACCTGGGAACCTAAAGGTGATTTTGTAATTTTTAAGTATGATTTCTTTCTTCAGGTTAAACTAAATCTTAGTGGAATCCTTGGTTTAGTTTTGGCGTATTGGCTCTACAAGAAAATAAAGTAAGGAAAGTTTTGTTCACGTTAACACTTTAGTGACCTTAAACTTTCCAAAGCGGAAAAAGCTTAAGGAGGCGGGGAATGGCTTTTTTAGAAAAAAAACCGCTGATCTTGGCATCCTCATCACCAAGAAGGCAGGAGATCCTACGAAATCTAGGTCTAGATTTTACTGTGAAGGTAAGCGGTGTAGATGAATCTTTTCCTGACGGACTAAAACCCGCGGAAATTGTCGAATTGTTGGCTGAAAGAAAGGTGGCCAGTGTAAGTAAAGAAATATCTGAGGGCTTGGTGATAGGTTCAGATACCATCGTTGTTTTAGACAATCAAATCCTTGGGAAGCCTGTAAACTCGGAGGATGCTTTACAAATGCTGATATCTTTGCAAGGCAACACTCATTCTGTTTTTAGCGGGTTGACTGTGATGGATGCCCGGTCTGGAAGGAAACGGACTGGACATGTAGAAACCAAGGTTACGATGTGTGAGGCAAGTGAATTGACATTAAAAAACTATATTGCAACAGGTGAACCTGCAGATAAAGCAGGTGCTTACGCCATTCAAGGTTTTGGAGCTATTTTTGTTAAAAAGATTGAGGGCGATTATTTTTCCGTTGTTGGTTTGCCTGTAAGGCTATTAGCTGATTTTCTCGATGACTTTGGATATCCCATTCTTGAAACTGGACAAAGGCCTTAGCATTTTTGTAAGGGAAAATATAAATTATAGTTGAGGGGATGTTTACTTGGGGAAAAGGTGTTTAGCTGACAATCAAGTACCGTTGATGGAGCTGCCAAGAGAGCGTATGATTCATAAAGGGGTTCAAGCCTTGTCGAATGTGGAATTGATTGCGATTTTACTTGGTACTGGCTCTGTTGGGGAATCGGTTGTAAACCTTGCACATCGGGTAATGGGACATGTCGGGGGGCTGAGGCAATTCCTCGATATCTCGATGGAAGAATTGACAGAAGTAAAGGGAATTGGTCCCGCGAAGGCGATTTCTCTGTTGGCAAGTGTTGAACTTGGAAGAAGAATTGCCAAACCAACACCTGAAACTCGCTGTACGATCCGCTCCCCTGAAGACGTGTCAAAATTTATGATGGAAGAACTTCGATACTTACAGCAGGAGCATTTTGTTTGCTTGTTCTTAAATACAAAAAATCAGGTAATTGGACAGCACACGATCTTTATTGGCAGCCTTAATTCATCCATTGTCCATCCGCGGGAGGTTTTTAAAGAAGCCATTCGGAGAAGCAGCGCCTCGATAATTTGCCTGCATAATCATCCGAGTGGAGATCCCGCGCCTAGTAAAGAGGATATCGAGGTAACGAAAAGATTGATCCAAGCGGGGCAACTGGTTGGAATCGATATTTTGGACCACGTTGTGATTGGCGATGGACGTTACTATAGCCTAAAGGAACATGGATTGATTTGAATTCACAGGCTAAAACTTTTATAATTAAAAGTTGGTGTAATGGATAATTAGGAGACTACGAGAAGTTAGATATTTTAGGGTAGGTATGGAAGGAGTCGGCATAGATGTTCGGTGGTTTCTCACGAGATATGGGTATAGATTTGGGAACTGCAAATACATTAGTTTATGTGAAAGGAAAAGGAATTCTCGCCCGGGAGCCTTCTGTTGTCGCAATTCGGACGGATACGAGAACAATTGAAGCAGTGGGAAATGCCGCAAAAAGCATGATTGGACGAACGCCAGGGAATATTGTGGCAGTGCGTCCGATGAAGGACGGAGTTATAGCAGATTTTGAGACAACGGCTACAATGCTTCGCTACTTTATTCGTCAAGCGCAAAAAAATAGAGGGATTTTGCCGCGAAGACCCAATGTTATGGTTTGTGTTCCCTCAGGAATTACGGCTGTAGAAAAGCGTGCGGTAGAAGATGCAACAAAACAAGCAGGTGCGAGGGAAGCATATACTATCGAAGAGCCCTTTGCTGCAGCAATTGGGGCGGATCTACCGGTATGGGAGCCAACGGGAAGTATGGTTGTCGATATCGGTGGTGGAACGACCGAAGTAGCGATCATCTCATTAGGAGGGATTGTTACTAGCAGATCCAGCCGGTTGGCCGGAGACGAGATGGACGAGGCCATTATCCAATACATAAAGAAAAAATATAATCTAATGATTGGGGAAAGAACAGCGGAAGCATTAAAGATGGAAATTGGTTCTGCGATGCCCACAGAAAAAAATGAGAAGATGGATATTAGAGGAAGGGACTTAATTTCCGGGCTTCCTAAAACAATTGAAATATCCTCACATGAAATTTCTGAGGCGCTTCAGGAAACAGTGAATAGTATTGTGGAAGCTGTCAAAGTCACCCTCGAAAAGAGCCCGCCTGAACTTGCTGCAGATATCATGGATCGAGGCATTGTTCTCACCGGAGGGGGTGCCCTCTTGCGGAATATGGATAAATTATTGAGTCAAGAAACAGGAATGCCTGTAATCATTGCCGAAAACCCATTAGACTGTGTTGCAATTGGGACCGGCCGCGCTTTGGAAAACCTTCATTTATTTAAGTCAAAGTCGGGAATTACAACAAGGTCTCGAAGAGGAAGATAGAAAAGCAGGTGTTAAGTTGTGTCTAATTTTTTCGTGAAAAGACGGTTGCTTGCATTACTACTAAGCTTAATTCTCCTCGTAATTATAATGGGGATTACTGTGAAGGATCGGCCGTTCCCGACGTGGCCGGAACGGTTTATTCGCGATTCTTTTTCCCTGGTTCAGGGAGTAGTATACAAACCCGCTTATGCTGTAGCGGGTTTTTTTGAGAACATAAAACATATGTATTCAGCCTTCGAGGAAAATAAAGATTTAAAGCAAAAGATGGAACAGTATACGCAAATGTCCGCTGACCTGCAGGAATTAAAAATTGAAAATGAGCAACTACGAGATATGTTGGATGCAAAGGAATCAAAACTATCTGACTATAAAGTACGGGCTGCTGAAGTGATTGCAAGAAGCCCGGAGAGATGGAATCATACGGTCATTATTGATCGCGGGGAAAAGGATGGAATTAGGCCGAATATGGCTGTCATTACCCCGAAAGGATATATTGGACGAATCCAAAGTGTGTCTAATTATTCCTCGCAGGTGGAATTGGTCACAGATATTGAGCGTGGCAATCATATTGGAGCGATCATTCAAGGGAAAGAACATATTTTTGGTGTTGTGGAAGGGTATGATCCTAAAAATAATCTTTTAATCATGAGAAAAATACCAATGCAATCCGAAATCTCTCCCGGGCAGCTTGTCATTACATCGGGACTAGGTGGTACAGTACCAAAAGGCTTAGTGATGGGTGAGATCGTGGCTGTTAGAATGGATGACCAATTTTTAACGAAAGATGCCTATATTAAACCTAACGCTGATTTGCAAAAGATTGAGAAGGTTTTTGTTGTCGAGCGGTCCTTTGTTCCTCCTACAGAGATCCCGGTTCCTAATCCAACTGAAAAAGGTGGGGGAACAAGATCATGAAATGGGGAATACTTGCAACCATTCTAGCAGGGGTCTTCATCCTGGAAGGAACGGTGATTCAAATTTTCATTGCTGAAGTCATTGGTTCAGCTTTTCATTTTCTGCCGCGTTTTGGACTAGTAATTATTATTTTTATTTCCCTTTATCTAGGACGAAGAAAAGCCTTTTTTATTGGCCTTGTCTATGGACTTTTTATTGATTTGTTATACGGTGACGTCATTGGGGCATATGCTTTTAGCATGGCTGTGATCCCTTACCTCTGTGCTTTAGCCTATCAATATTTCCAATTAAATGTATTATTGGTCTTAATCACCGTTTTTATTGGTGTTTATGTCCATGAAATCATCGGATATGTGATGTTGGATTTATTCGGCTTAACAGGCAGTGAACCATTTGGATGGACAGAATATATTCCTACAGCAATCCTTAACACCCTTTTTACCGCGATTATTTATCGGCCTTTAAGTATATTTTTAGAAACCATGGGGGAAGGACGAATAGACGGGGCTGTTTGATTAACCGGTAGAGGCTTCAAGAATCATTTTCCCTGGTATGGAATTCCGTGTAGAATCAACAAGAGGCAGGAAAAAAAGGGAGAAATGGCGAATGGGTATGGGTGGGGGGAATACGCGGAATGACGACGACAAAAAATATTGTGACAATTAAGGGGACGAAGGATGGCCTGGTTTTTATAATGGATGAAACCTGTTCATTGGAAGAACTATTTATCCAACTCAAAGATAAAATTGAACATAGCCATCAACAAATACTCTCCGGCCCCTTGATTCCGATCACGATTAAACTTGGTCATAGATATTTAACATCCGAAGAAGAGAAGGAATTAAGAGAAATTATTAAATTAAAGAGTAATCTTGTTGTAAAAAGTATTGATTCGCTAGTCATCACGAAGGAACAGGCGTTATTGGATAAATTAATGTCAACCGTACGGGTAGAAACCCGAACCATAAGATCTGGGCAAGAGCTAAGACATATGGGGGATCTTCTGCTGCTGGGAGATATTAATCCCGGTGGCTGTATCTATAGTACGGGAAGCATATTTGTCCTTGGTGCTCTTAGGGGCATGGCCCACGCGGGGTGTGAAGGAAATGAAGAAGCGATCATTGCCGCTTCCCTGTTGCGGCCCACACAGTTAAGGATTGCCCATGTGATCAGTCGCCCCCCTGATGAATGGATCGATGGAAGCAATGATATGGAATTTGCTTATCTCGAAAATGGACAGATGTCAATCGATAAACTAAACCAAATCCATAAGCTACGAGCCAATTATTGGAGCAAAATAGACTATACATAGAAGAACGGGGGATAAAAATCAATGGGAGAAGCAATCGTAGTCACTTCCGGGAAAGGTGGAGTAGGGAAGACCACCACATCAGCTAACATAGGTACAGCCCTCGCCTTGCAAGGAAAAAAAGTTTGTCTGGTAGACGGGGACATCGGTCTCCGCAACTTAGATGTGATGATGGGACTAGAAAATCGTATTATTTACGATCTGGTCGATGTCGTTGAAGGGGAATGTCGGCTTCAGCAGGCACTAATCAAGGATAAACGTTTTGAGCATCTCTTTCTTTTGCCAGCCAAACAAACGAAAGACAAGTCGGCTATTAATACAGAACAAATGGAAAGCCTTATTAAGGAGTTAAAACAGGATTTTGATTATGTCATTATTGATTGTCCTGCGGGGATTGAACAAGGGTTCAAGAATGCAGTGGCGGGCGCCGACAAGGCGATTGTTATCACAATCCCTGAGCCAACTGCCGTTCGCGATGCGGACCGAGTCATTGGTTTATTAGAAAAGGAAAAAACCGGTTCTCCTAAATTAATAATCAATCGGATTCGTTATGGGATGATGAAACAAGGGGATATGTTAGAGGTTGATGATGTTATCCAACAGCTTGGAATCGAGATCCTTGGTATCGTTCCAGATGATGAAAAGGTGATTAAAGCCTCTAAAGATGGTGAACCGATTGCGATGAACCATGAATCTAAGGCAGGGCTAGCCTATCGGAACATTGCCCGAAGAATTCTTGGGGATCATGTTCCTCTATTGAGTTTAGAGGAAAAAGAAGGCGGCTTTTTTAAACGGGTAAAAAAATTATTTGGGATAAGATAGCAGGAACTTATTTTAAGTTCCTGCTATTCCTTTCAAGTCTCCTCAGGTTATAATAATCCCAATGGAGGCATGCAGATGGATTTCGAATCAAAATATTTAAAGACAATGGATTGGATACTTGTTTTAATACTTTTTGGCTTTGCCGGTTTTAGTTATATAGGGATTTCAGGTGCCTCTCCGAACTTAAGCTTGGAAGGCACGCAAATGGTTTATTACGCAATAGGTTTTGTTTTTCTAATGATTGTTCTATTATTTGATTATAATTTGATTGGAAATTTTGTTTATATATTTTACGGAATTGGGATTGTTCTTTTGATCGGCGTATTGTTTACCGAACCGATAAATAATACGACAAGTTGGTACAATTTAGGCCCAATTTCCTTTCAGCCTGCTGAACCAATGAAATTGATTACAATTATGACCCTTGCCAAGTATTTCGCAAAAAAATCGGAAGAAGAACAACCTTTTCGAAAGATTTATGAGTTGTTACCGATTTTTGTGATCGTGGGGATCCCCACGATGCTTATTCTGATTCAGCCTGATCTAGGGAATGCACTTGTATTTTCTGGGATTCTCATCAGTATGATGATTGTCGGCGGGGTTAGGGGAAAGCATTTTGCTTTACTTGCAGGACTTGCAGGCTCCTTTTTGGGTTTTTTGGTCTACCTATATCAATTTAAAGAAGATTTGTTTTTTAAGCTAGTTAAGCCGTACCAATGGGATCGTATTGAATATTGGCTTCATCCCGAATTGGACGCAGGGAATAAAGGGTTCCAGTTGATTCAATCGCTGATTGCTATTGGCTCTGGACAATTAACGGGAAAAGGAATGAATGCTGGGACACAGGCGAAATTCGGTTGGGTGCCAGTAGGTGAAAGTGATTTTATTTTCACTGTAATCGCTGAGGAACTTGGTTTTCTTGGTGGAAGCCTGCTGATCTTTTTATTTTTTCTAATGATTTACCGAATGGTTCGAATAGCTATGGATGCGAAGGATCCCTTTGGTGCTTACCTAGTTTCCGGTGTAATCGGCATGTTTGTCTTTCAAATTTTTGAAAATATAGGGATGACGATTCAATTAATGCCCATTACGGGGATCACCCTGCCTTTTATCAGCTATGGCGGAAGTTCACTCGTTACTAACTTGATTATCGTGGGGCTTGTGCTTAACGTGGGAATGAGGAGAAAAACTTTAATGTTTGATTAAGAAGAGAAAAGCTTCGATTCGAAGCTTTTTTTGTTTCATTTCGTGATTTCCATGAAGTATATTTCCTCGGTTTACCTCATAAAGTTGGGTAAGGACAAGTCCAGGGGGGATAATGGGGATGAAATCGGATTCCATTAAAAAGCGTAGGGAAGAGAGATTGCGCCAACTACGAGAGCGTTCGTTTGAAAAAGCCTATTCCTTTGATGATGAATTTCAAACGGATTATGATTATGCCGCGGAAAGAAGAAGTGGATATAGCCGTGAACGTAAATATGCATGGAATGATGAAAATGAACAAGAACTGGAAACAACTTCTTATTTTAGCCGCAAATTCTTATTCAAGTCTGTTCTTTCCTTGTTTATCGTCAGCTTGGTATTTTTACTTCAGCATACTTCGTTTCCACTGGCTAATAGTGGAAAACAATTTTTAACAGAAGTGATGACGAGGGAATACAACTTTGCAGGGACAGTCGCTTGGCTGGAAAGGAACCTTGGTGCAGCGCCTACGATTCTTCCTGTATTTTCAGGTAGTGAAAAAGGGCAACCCCTTTCTACCTTGAGTGAAGATGGAATGGAGTATACAGCACCTGTGAAAGGAAAAGTAGTTACACCTTTTGAAATGGATGGGAAAGGAATTCAGATTGCCACTGAAGCACAGGCTAATGTGTTAGCCATTGATCAAGGCTGGGTTATCTTTGTTGGGCAGAAAGAGGGGTTAGGGCAAACGATTATCGTCCAACATGTGGATCAAACCCAATCCATCTATGCAAATGTCAACCCGATTGAACTGGGAGAAAATGATTGGGTATATCCGGGGCAAACCATTGCTCACGTGGGTGAAGGTGATAAGCTTTATTTTTCATTGATCAAAAATGATCATGCACTTGACCCGACGAGTGTGATTCCTTTTGAATAAAAAACAGTTTCACCTGTTTAAGGTGCGTATTCATCCCTTATTTTGGGTTGTTACAATTGCAGCAGTGTGGACAGGACAATTTGTAGAGTTAATTACCCTTTTCACCTTAGTGGTAATTCATGAATTGGGACATATATTTGCTGCGCTTGGGTGTGGATGGAGAGTACGAAGTATGGAACTTCTCCCTTTTGGAGGGGTGGCTCAAGTGGACGAGTGGGGTTCGACGAACACCAAGGATGAAATCCTTGTTGCATTGGCTGGCCCTTTGATGAATTTCGTGATGATCCTGATTGCTATATTCTTTCAAAACATTCATCTTTGGGATGCGGAATGGTGTGAGTTTTTCATCCAAGGGAATCTACTTATTGCTCTGTTTAATTTACTGCCAATCTGGCCGCTGGATGGGGGGAAGATCGTTCAGGCTCTTCTATGCAGCTGGTATCCCTTTTATCGCAGTATCCATTTGACCATTCTTTGGTCAAGCCTATTGGTCCTTTTCCTATTCCCTTTTTCATTTTTTATTCCAGCGCAAATCAATTTGATGGTCATCTGCGTTTATATATTAATTGAAAATCGAATGGCCTGGAAAAAACTTCATTATCAATTTATCCGTTTCTTGCTCTTTAAAGAACAAAGTTCAAAAGCCAAAAAAAACCTGCCTGCATGTAGTATTTATTTGGACCGTGATGAAAAAGTAGGGGAAGTGGTTAAACTGATGAAAAAAGGGTGTTACCATTATATACATGTTATAAATCGCGAACGGCGAGTCATTGCGATATACTCAGAGGAAGAACTGCTTTCAGCCTTTTTTAATCAACCCCAGCAGCCGGTTTCAGCTTTAAATCCACTATATTAATAGGCATTACTATACCAATAGGCATTAAATGAGGGATGAAATTGAAACAAATTATTGTAAACTCTACCGATCAGGAAAAGAGGGTAGCCCTTCTTGAGGAAGGAAAATTAATTGAATTATGGATTGAACGACCGGGAAAAGAGAGGTTGGAAGGCAATATATACAAAGGAAAGGTTGTAAATATATTGCCAGGAATGCAGGCGGCATTCGTTGATATAGGTTTGGAAAAAAATGCATACCTTTATATTGATGATTGTCTGCCTTCTCGTCAGAAGGAAAACAGTAAAGAAAGGCCAAATATTCGGGAAGTCTTAACAGAAGGCCAGGAACTGGTTGTACAGCTTACAAAAGAACCAGCCGGTACAAAGGGTGCACGGGTTACCACACAATTAAGTTTTCCAGGAAGATATATCGTATATATGCCAGAGGACCCGTATATCGGTATTTCCCGTAAGATAGAAGACCTGCAAGAGCGCAAAAGATTGCTGGAGATTTGTGAGGAATTACTAGTTGATCAGGAAGGACTAATTGTACGAACGATGGGGGAAGGGGCCACGTCGGAGGAACTGAAGAATGATTTTTTCTTTCTTCGGTCCATCTGGAAAAAGGTTCATACGATTGCTAAAGCTAGCAAAACACAGCGTTTGGTTCATAAAGATTCTGATCTCGTGATAAAAATTGTTCGTGATGTTTTTTCACCTGATATTGATGAACTTTTGATTGACCATTTTGAAGATTATACAAAACTGGTTGAACAACTCGGGGATGTGATCCCGGAATTTAAAAAAAAGATTAGGTTATATTCTGGGCGGACAAGCATTTTTGATACATATAACATAGAAAGTGAACTAGAAAAGATATTAAAACGGAAGGTTTGGTTGAAAAATGGTGGCTACTTGATCATCGATCGGACGGAGGCTTTAACATCGATTGATGTGAATACAGGAAAATTCACTGGAAGCCGCGAATTGGCGGAAACCGTGTTTAAAACTAATATGGAAGCAGCAAAGGAAATAGCCAGACAGCTGCGGCTGCGGGACCTAGGTGGAATCATCATTATTGATTTTATTGATATGTTCCATCAGCAGCATCGAAATACTGTTTTAGATTGCCTTAAAGAGGAACTGAAAAAAGATCGAACAAAAACGCATATCTTAGGTTTCACCCAACTAGGGCTTCTGGAAATGACGAGGAAGAAAGCCAGGCAGACCCTTGAGGATTATCTGACTAAACCATGTCCTTATTGTGAGGGGACAGGGAAAATTAGTTCAGAAGAAACAGTTTGCGCGAAGATCGAGAGAGAAATAAGGGAGTATGCAAAACATCCTGATATTGAAGCTGTACTTTTGGAAATTCACCCACATTTGGAAACACATCTTAAGAGAGAGAAGACAGAGGCATGGGGAGTCCAGGTGTATTTAAGGACAAATGGAAATCTTCACGAAACAAAATATAGTCTCGTTTTTGTGGGCTCTGATGAGGAAGTGAAACAGCGTTCATTACAAAGCCCGAAAGTCAAAGCTTGACAGCCTACTCCGAATTATGTTAATCTGTTTTTTGTTGATAACATGCATGGCACCTAGTCACGCATGCTACAACCGCACAAAACAGGTCTAAGACAGGTTTTATACCTGCACCTGCTTTTGGCGAGTCTTAGTATAAGTATAGGGAGGTGCAGCAGATGTACGCAATTATTGAAACTGGCGGAAAACAATATAAAGTAGAGCAAGGTGCTGAACTTTATATCGAGAAGCTTCCACAAACAGAAGGAGACACTGTAACTTTTGACCGAGTTCTTATGGTGAATAAGGATGGTCAAGTAGTTGTAGGTAGCCCAACAGTTGAAGGTGCTTCAGTAACAGCTAAGGTTGAAAGACATGGTCGTGGTCAGAAGATTGTTGTCTTTAAATACAAGGCAAAGAAAAACTACCACAAGAAACAAGGTCACCGTCAACCTTATACAAAAGTTGTTGTAGAAAGCATTAATGCTTAATTGAACTCATGATTCATGTTTATGTAACAAGAAAAGCAGCTGGAAATATCGAGTCTTTCATAATTGATGGACATGCTGGCTTTGCCGACCCGGGTGAAGATATTGTGTGTGCAGCGGTTTCAGGCATTTCGCTTGGAATGATTAACGCGGTATACAATCTTCTAGGGATTGAACTTCCTGTAATACAAGGGGAGGGCGGTTATCTGGAATGTCGACTTCCTTCGCTTAAACAAGGCGAACAGGAGAAGGTTCAGTTGTTGATGGATGCGATGATTTCTTCACTGCAATCAGTTGCTATAGAGTACGGTAAATATGTTAAAGTTCATGATATAAAAGTAAATAGGAGGTGGACTTCATGTTGAAAATGAATCTTCAATTTTTTGCATCCAAAAAAGGGGTAGGTTCTACTAAAAACGGTCGTGACAGTATTGCGAAACGCCTAGGTGTAAAACGTGGCGATGGACAATTTGTTAAGGCTGGTAATATCTTGGTTCGTCAACGCGGAACAAAGATTTATCCAGGTCTTAACGTTGGGATCGGTGGAGACGACACACTCTTTGCTTTAGCTGATGGTGTTGTTCGTTTTAAGCGTTTAGGACGTGACCGTAAACAAGTTGTAATTGAAGCTGTTGCACAAGAAGCTTAATATGGAGTGAAGAAACCCGACAAATCGTCGGGTTTTTGTGTTAAAATATGGAGAAATTAGTACAGACAGGAGTAATCAATTTGAAGCGAACTTCATTCCTTCCGTTTCTAATCTCGGGATTTTGCACACTTTTGATTCCATTTCAACCCATGCTTTCCTTCCAAGCAATAGGTTTTAGTATTGTGTCCGTTCTGTTTTTATTCTTGGGCCTTATCCGGATATGGCGATTTCAACGAAATTTATTGACTAACGGGCAGGAACAAACGAAGGTGGAGACACAATCGGCGGTTTCTCCGGAACTAGAAAGTTTTTTGTTATGTATGAGTCATCAGCGACATGATTGGCTCAATCATTTACAGGTATTGCTCGGTTACCTCAAGCTGCAACGATACGAATTTTGTGAGGAGTATATTAAAAAAGTCACGGAAAGTACAAACAAAGAGAGCCAGGTTTCCCATCTTGGGTACCAGCCGCTTGTAGCCTTTCTGTTAACCTTTAACGCTTTGCACAAGGAAATGACTGTGGAGGTAGAACTACCTGATGCATTGGATTTAAGAGAGCTGCTTTTTGAAGATCAGGAGAGAATTTTCACGCTGATTACTGGGGTCGTTGAAATTTACCGTTCATATGCTTTAGACAACCAGGGAGATCCCAACGTTTTTGTACTACATATTCAATTATTAGACGAATGTTTATACATATCCACCGAGTATGAAGGAAACTTAGATGGAAAGGCTTCTTTAATGGCTTTACATACCCTTGTGAAGAATATAGGGAATGGAGAAGGCTTCTTTGTGGAAGGATTACATAATAACAGTGAATCAGTAATGGAATTTTATGTTCCTCTATCAGTGAAAACAAAGGTGATGACATAACAATGTTTGTAGATGTAGCGAAGATTTATGTTAAGGGTGGTAACGGCGGAGATGGAATGATTGCCTTTCGTCGTGAGAAATATGTGGATAAAGGAGGCCCCGCAGGTGGCGATGGAGGCCGTGGCGGCAATGTCATTTTTATTGTAGACGAAGGATTAAGAACCCTTGTTGATTTTAAATACCAAAAGCATTTCAAGGCAAAAAAAGGGGAAAACGGCAGAACGAAAGGTCAACATGGTGCGGGTGCGGAAGACATGATTGTAAAAGTGCCACCGGGTACTCTGGTTTACGATGATGATACGAACCAATTAATTGCCGACTTGGTTGAGCAAGGTCAACAAGCCATAATCGCCAAGGGGGGAAGAGGGGGACGCGGAAATATTCGTTTTTCAACCCCGGTTAACCCTGCACCACAAATATCCGAAAATGGTGAACCCGGTCAGGAAAGGTATATTCGTCTGGAACTGAAAGTATTGGCTGATGTCGGATTGGTGGGCTTTCCAAGTGTTGGGAAATCAACATTACTATCCATGGTCTCCGCAGCCCAGCCAAAAATTGCCGATTACCATTTTACAACCATCACCCCAAACCTTGGGGTAGTAGATGTAAGGGATGGACGTAGTTTTGTAATGGCAGATTTACCCGGACTGATTGAAGGGGCACATGAAGGAGTGGGGTTAGGGCATCAGTTTTTGCGCCATGTGGAGCGTACAAGGGTGATTATTCATGTGATCGATATGGCCGGTTCCGAAGGAAGAGACCCTTTTGAGGATTACCTCCAAATTAATAAAGAACTAAGTTTATATAATCAAAAATTAGAGGATCGGCCACAAATTATAGCAGCCAATAAAATGGATATCCCTGAAGCACAGGAAAATCTGCAGCTGTTTAAAGAAAAGATTGGAAAGGACATTCCGATTTATGGTATTTCTGCAGCTACGAAAGCAGGTGTCCAGGAATTAATCTATGCTGTTGCTGATCTTTTGGACAGCATCCCACAAACACCGTTGATCGAGGACGTAAAAGAAACTGCCGAAGAAGAACGTGTCATCTACCGTGCGGAAAAAGAACCCGAGAAGTTCTTTGTGCGCAAAGATGATGAAGTGTTTGTGGTCGAAGGGGAATACATTGAGCGTTTAATGAAAATGACAAATCTCAATTCGCATGATTCCATTCAACGATTCGCCCGTTCAATGAGAAATATGGGAGTTGACAGGGCCCTACGTGATTTAGGCGCTAAAAACGGGGACCTCGTTCGAATTGATGATTTTGAATTTGAATTTGTAGATTAAATTTGGCTAATTTTATGTTCTTGCAAGTAAGCGTAGCAGTAGGCGGTTCCTGACTGTTACGCTTTTTCCCTATTGTCAGAAACAGCAATTTCCGTTATAATGTCCACTATCAGAGTACAATTGTTCACTGTGGGAGGACGGATATGGGTGCTCGGGAGGAAAAGTACTACTTAGTGCGGGATGATATATTGCCGGATGCTGTACTTAAGACAATTGAAGCTAAACAGTTGCTTGAAGAAGGCGTTGTTGAAACAGTCAATGAAGCGGTAGGAAAAGTAGGGCTAAGCAGAAGCGCCTATTACAAATACAAGGATGGCATCTTTCCATTCAATGCCATGATGAAACAAATGATTATAACGATCTCTTTGCAGCTGGAGCATCGATCTGGGGTGCTTTCAAGAGTTCTTGCTTTTGTTGCAAATAAAGGCGGGAATATCTTAACGATTAATCAAACGATCCCTTTACAGGGAGTTGCTAACTTGACATTATCCATTGATACAGCAGTCTTAACGCTAACGACTACAAATTTTATAGATGAGTTGCAGCAGTTGGATGGAGTGCGGAGAGCTGTAATGATCGGGAGAGGCTAGGTTTTTTAAGAAATATAAGGAGGAGCAAGATGGAGAAGAAGCAAGTGAAGGTAGGCCTTATGGGCCTTGGTACCGTTGGAACGGGTGTTTTGAGAATATTAGATGGACACCAGTCAGACTTGGTTAAACAGACTGGCCTTGAAATTGTAGTGGAAAAGATTTTAGTTCAGGACCCTAACAAGGAAAGAAGTATTCGCATCAACCCTGAATGGTTGACAACAGATCCTTATGCTGTACTTAGAAACCCCAATATTGATATAATCATTGAAGTAATGGGGCGGACACATCCCACAAAAGAATATATTTTAGAGGCGTTAGAATACGGAAAGCACGTCGTCACAGCGAATAAGGATTTGATGGCCTTGCATGGCGCAGAAATTCTTACCAAGGCTGGAGAAAAGGGCTGCGACGTATTCTATGAGGCTAGCGTAGGAGGTGGGATACCGATCCTTAGGGCATTGGTTGAGGGGCTTTCTTCTGATCGCATCCATAAAATGATGGGGATCGTCAATGGAACTACAAACTATATATTGACGAAGATGAGCAAAGAAGGGGCACCTTATGAGAAAGTCCTGAAGGAGGCACAGGAATTAGGGTATGCCGAAGCGGATCCAACCTCCGATGTGGAAGGTCTGGATGCAGCCAGAAAAATGGCCATTTTAAGCACCTTAGGTTTCCGGGTGAATTATCATTTAGAAGATGTTCAGGTACGTGGGATATCCAAGGTAACCGCTGAAGATATTCACTATGGAAAGAAATTAGGCTATGAAATCAAGCTTTTAGGAATTGCTCAAAATGATGATGGGTGTATCGAGGTAAGTGTACAGCCAACGATGATTCATCATACACATCCGCTTGCTTCTGTAAATGGGGTTTTCAATGCGGTTTATGTGTATGGAGAGGCTGTTGGAGAAACGATGTTTTACGGACCGGGGGCTGGAGAGTTGCCTACAGCAACGGCAATTACTTCGGATTTAGTCACTGTTGTGAAAAATATGAAATTGGGTGTGAACGGCAGAGGAATGGTTGCACCTTATCGGGAAACTGTTCTAAAGACTCCGGAACAGATTGAATCCAAATTTTTCCTCCGTCTTATCGTTTCAGACCAACGTGGGGTTTTAGCAGAAATTACCTCCCTATTGGCCAATTCAGATATTAGTATTGAACAGATCATGCAGCAGCCGTGTGGAGAAGCAACCAAACAAGCAGAAATCATCATTATTACGCATATGGCTACAAAAGCAAATATGGAAAAGCTATTACGTGACTTTTCACATTTGAAGTCCATAAATGAGGTGAAAAGTTTGTATCGGGTTGAAGGGGGAGAAGAAAAATAATGTCTGGTATGAGTGTGATCAAACAATGAAACAGGGAGTACAAGTAATCGTTCCAGGAAGTACAGCCAATCTTGGTCCGGGTTTTGACACGGTGGGAATGGCTTTTGAATTGTATACAAAGATTCGTATAGAAGTTTCTGATGAACCAAAGGTTGTACTATACGGGGACGATCTCAATGGTTTACCTACAGATCGAAGCAATTTGGTATACAAAATGGCTGAATACCTATTTGAAAAGGCCGGTTTGACCTTGCCTCCGCTTCGGATTCAGATGAGAAGTGAGATTCCCTTGACTAGAGGTCTGGGAAGCAGTGCAGCAGCAATTGTTGGGGGGCTAGTAGCCGCAAACTATTTGGCGGAAGAGCCTTTTTCCAAAGACGAAATTTTCCAGATGGCGAGCCATATAGAGGGGCATCCTGATAATGTAGGGGCTTCCCTTTTTGGTGGAATTGTCGTTGCAGTAATGGAAGATGAACAGGTCCCCTATATTAAGATTGAGCCAAAGTCCTCCTTAAAAGCATTGGCTGTGATTCCCGACTTTATGTTGTCTACCGAAAAAGCGCGAGGTGTACTGCCTGAAAAATACAGCCGTAAGGATACAGTATTTACCTTGAGTCACGCGGGACTACTGATCGCGTCTCTGGCAAGCGGAAGGTACGATATGCTCAATTCGGCTATGCAGGATCGGGTTCACCAACCTTATCGGACAGCACTTGTTCCCGGTATGGGGACACTCCTTTCCAATGCGCATAAATACGGTGCTTTAGGGACGGCATTGAGCGGTGCAGGTCCAACGATCATTTCTTTATTGGAAGGAAATGATGAACGGCTGAAGCAATTTTTCGTAGATACTCTCTTGCAGAACGGAATTGGCTCAACAACCATGAGCCTTGTGCCAGATCTTCACGGTGCCCGAATTTCTGAAGATATTGACACCCCATTTTAAAGTGAGTAGAGTTAAAAGAAAATACCAAGGAGCATCTATGATGGAGAGAAAAGTGGCTTTTTTAGGACCTGTAGGGACGTTTACTGAGGAAGCAGCGCGGTTTTTCTTTGCTGGGGAAAACGTTCAATATATCACTTATTCGTCGATTCCCGATGTGCTGGATGCAGTGGATCTAGAAAAAGCGCATTATGCGGTTGTCCCGATTGAAAATTCCATTGAGGGAACAGTGAATTTAACCATGGACCATTTAATCCATCAGGTGGACTTACCGATCATCGGGGAGTTGGCTTACCCGATATCCCAACACCTTATGGCTTCCACGAAAAAAGATTTTTCCCAAGTGAAAAAGGTGCTCTCACACCCTCAAGCGGTGGCACAGTGCAGGCATTTTTTACACAAAAATCTTCCACACGCGGAAATTGAATATACGAAGAGTACAGCGGAAGCTGTTCGTTTAGTTGGCGAAAATCCAACGCAGCCTTGGGCCGCGATCGGGAACCGGCTTGCTCAGTCGATCTATCCTGTGCAGTTCCTTCAGGAGGAGATTCAGGATCACAGCAATAACTATACCCGTTTCTTTTTGATTAGCCGTTATCAGGCAGCATTGCAGGCCACGGACCATGAAAAAACAACGATTCTAGTCACGCTGCCATCTGATTTTCCGGGGGCTTTATACCAAGTATTAGCTGCGTTCGCTTGGCGGAAAATCAACCTTTCTAAGATTGAATCAAGACCAACAAAAACAGGTTTAGGTAACTATCACTTTATTATCGATATTGATCAGCAAATGGATGAGATCCTACTTCCAGGGGCCTTCGCTGAAATTGAAGCTTTAGGCTGCCAAATTCGAACATTAGGATCCTATCCATTTTATGTGAAGAAGATAGAGGTCAGTACGGAAACTTGTTGACTTTCCACTAACTCGTCCTTATAATGACAATTGTCATAAATTAGACTTTTTTGCCGTCTTTCAGCAGGGAAATAAGTGTGTACACAGCTATCTGAGATGTCCTTTCAAGAACGTTTGTTATTTTAAGCCTACTGAATGGATTAATTCTGTAGAGCATTAAGGTGGAGGTACCTCATATGGAGCAGCGTTGGATCTATTTAAATGGAGAAATCGTGAAAAAAGAGGATGCGAAAATATCCGTATTTGATCATGGGTTTCTTTATGGTGATGGAATTTTTGAAGGAATCCGAGTATATAACGGCGTTGTGTTTAAATGTAAAGAACATATTGACCGCTTATATGATTCCGCGAAATCAATCATGCTAGATATTGGTATGACGAAAGAAGAAATGACCGAAGCCATGGCCGAAACGATTCGCAAAAATGGCATGCGTGATGCATATATCCGTTTGGTTGTTTCCCGTGGCACCGGGGATTTGGGACTCGATCCACGGAAATGTCCAAAACCGAACATTGTTATCATCGTTGAAAAATTAGCCTTGTTCCCGAAAGAACATTATGAAACAGGGATTCGCATCATTACCGTCCCAACCAGAAGAAATGTACCAGACGCTCTAAATCCAAAAATCAAATCCTTAAACTACCTAAATAACATACTTGTTAAGCTTGAGGCAAATATGGCAGGAGTTAGTGAAGCGTTGATGCTTAACGCCCAGGGTTATGTTTGTGAAGGTTCTGGAGACAATATTTTTATCGTTAAGAATAAAGTCATTTATACCCCTCCAAGCTACCTAGGTGCGCTAGAAGGGATTACCCGGAACGCTATCATGGACATCGTTGAGCGTCTTGGCTATAAATTGAAAGAAGAGCCATTTACCCGTCACGATGTTTATATCGCAGACGAGGTCTTCCTAACTGGAACAGCAGCAGAAGTCATTGCTGTTTACGAAGTGGATGGCCGCGTAGTTGGCGATGGCCGCCCAGGACCGATTACCAATGAACTGTTAGCAGAATTCAGAAATGTTGTTGATAAAGACGGATTACAAGTTTTTTAAATATAACGAGTGAGATAAAGGGTGCCTATTTGGGTGCTCTTTTTGTTTTAGCTAACAAAGGCATTAAAGTGAACAGAACTTTTTTTCTACTATGATCGATCTTTTACCTATTTGGATGGGAGTGTTTCCTCATAGGCGAAAGCACCCTTTTAACAAAAGACGCTCGCCTATTCTCTTTATGTGCATGTGGGCCTTGTCGCCGCTAAATCTTTCTCTCTTCTTGTGCCTAAAGTTGGGTTGGTCGGAGAGGTGCGAACGGGGTAATCTTTTGCAATTGCCAAAATACATGGCTTTTCTGACACGATCGAGTTAAAAACCTGGTCACCTGTCAGAAAAGGAGGCTTTTTCTGACACGATCGAGTTAAAAACCTGGTCACCTGTCAGAAAAGGAGGCTTTTTCTGACACGATCGAGTTAAAAACCTGGTCACCTGTCAGAAAAGGAGGCTATTCCTGACACGATCGAGCCCAAAACCAGACCACCTGTCAGAAAAGGAGGCTATTCCTGACACGACCGAGCTAAAAACCTGGCCACCTGTCAGAAAAGGAGGCTTTTTCTGACACGATCGAGCTAAAAACCAGGCCACCTGTCAGAAAAGGAGGACTTTTCTGACACGATCGAGCCCAAAACCAGACCACCTGTCAGAAAAGGAGGCTATTCCTGACACGATCGTGGCAAATAGCCTAGTTACTTGTGGGAATTCTTGCTTTTTGATTCCCCCGTGCCTCCCTAACCCAAACTTTAGCGCACATAAATTACATAGTCAGAAATGCGTCAGCAGATCCTGTTTCTGCCTTCTCTCCCCTGGGACCACTTCACTACCTTATCCACTTAGTCGCACCACTAATCCCTTATTCTGGCCATCTTTACATTTTCCTTTATGAGCAATTTGCCCACTCCTGCATATGATGTAAGGAATTTTAGGAAAGGGGTCTTTCGCGTTGAAAATCCATATTGTCAAAAGAGGAGAAACGTTAACAAAGATAGCCAAGAGATACAATCTTTCTTTGCAAAAACTGCAGGAGGTCAATGGTCATATTAAGGATATCGAGAAGATAGCTGCAGGTACAAAGGTGAAGGTGCCAACCGCTTCTGTTCCATTAAGGAAAAGGGCACAACAAACTATTCCAGTAGTAAATCGAACAGAATCAGTTGCGGAAGAACTGGAAAGTCAAGAATACTCAAGGGATCAAATTTCCAACTTCTCCGCGGATGTAGAGGACCTAGATCAAAGCGTTTCAAACTATTCATCTGTCTATGGAATGGATCAGGCTAGAATGGTGCCACCTATGCCAAATTACGGGGCAACCGCTCCGGGAATGATGCCTCCTCCACCTATGCCACCGACCCCGTCCTTTGCAGCAGCATCGCCATATGCAGCTGAGCAGGAGATGACAGCTGCAAGGGCTTATCAGCCTAGTATGTATCCCGGTGGATATTCTTCCGATGTAACCCCCTCGGGATATTTCTACCCCTATCCAGGTGTCCCAGTGTCAGGGCCTATGACTTCGGGATGTGACTGTAATGCAGGCCCAGGTTTACCTTATTCCATGGGACCAATGAGCCCAAATAACCCAATGGTGAGTCCGATGGGACCAATGAGCCCAAATAACCCAATGGTGAGTCCGATGGGACCAATGAGCCCAAATAACCCAATGGTGAGTCCGATGGGA